>RRZU013213883.1_pt1 | contig 74979 bp, 73 predicted proteins | sample 2165561 | NCBI WGS metagenome assembly RRZU01 (sample SAMN10456909, study PRJNA506462) | wastewater metagenome | isolation source: wastewater sludge | place: USA: Moscow, Idaho
ACATCGGAGACGTAGCTGTTGAGCAGGATCTCCTGGCCCTGCGACTGCTCGAACGGAGCCATGCAGCCGCCGCGGCTCTCCTCCCGCCGCCACGACCACGTCACCTCCACCGAGATCGCCGAAATCTGTTGTCCCACTTGCACGATGTTGGTCACCAGCCTGGCCCGGGTGTCTTCCAGGGTCGGCAGCGACTTCAGTCGTTCCGCCGCCTTGGCGGCGTCGGACGGTTCGGTCGGCTGATACGGACTCTTCGTCATCTGACATCCTGTCGTTGCTAAAACGATTGCAGCGCAACCAAGAACGCCGACAAGGCGGCGGGTGGACGGTTGGCGTTGCGGCGTCATAACGGTTCACTCATTTCTGCGGGATCGGCGCCGTTCCGGCGATGACGGCGGCGATGTTGTATCCGGTGGTGTAGAGCTGGTTGTGCGCGTTGTCCCACCGCGGATAGTCGCTGTGCCCGCTGGCCGCGTACAGCGTGTGACCGTCCGGCGCGGTCACGGTGCCCGTCGCCAGGTGGGTGAAGTTCGGGTTGGTGGCGGGATTCGGCCCGAAATCCCCGGCCCCGGTGAGATCGCCGGCCAGCAGACCACCGCTGAGCAACGGGCCCAGGCCCGGGACCAACGGCGCCAACCCCTTGGCGATCGGCGGCCCGTCATAGACCCATTGAATCGGATCATCCGGTGTCTCCATGGTGAAGACGTGGCCGGGCGGCAGATGAAGATCGCTCGGCACCCGGGCCTCGATGCCCGGGGAGCCGTAGAACAGCGCGTTGTCCACTCCGTGATCCCCCGGCACCTGCAGGGCCAGCCCGGTGGTCAGCGATCCGTACGAGTGCCCGATCGCGGTCAGATCCAACGGATGTGAACCGTGGACCGCGTTGATGCCGTCGTAGAACCGCGCGAGGTCCACGGCGCCGGCCTTGGCGACGTCGTCGTGGCTCACTTCCCAGCCACCCGCCAGCGAGCCGCCGATGTCGTCGGTGCCGGGAACCTGCGGCGGGTCGTAACCGATCCACGCGATGGACGCCACCGTCTCGTTGCCGCGCCCCGCGGCGTCGAGCTGCCGCAGCGCCTCCTGCCGGGCGTGCATGGCCTCGTCGGCCATTCCCGTGATCGCCCCGTGCACCGTGGTGTTCAGCCCGGGCGCGGTCACCGACACATGGTCGGCGGTGTCGGGATCGCCGACGGCAACCGCGGCGCGGGCCTGACGGCCCGTCTGGGTGTCCAGCAGCAGCAGTTTGCGGTCCGGGTTGTTGGCCACGGCCTTGTTGACCGCCTGCAGGTCGGCCAGGTACTTCGAACCGTTGAGCGCCGCCGTGTACTGCCGCTGCCACGCCGCGTACTCCTGGGCGTCGGCGACGTTGCGGGGCAGGTTCTGGCCGTTGGCCCAATCGGGGTGTTGGGCCCGCAGGGCCGCCGCCTGGTCGGCCGCCGCCTGCGCCCGGGGCAGCTGATCGGCCAGATTCAGCCGGTTGTAGAAGTCCGCGCCGGGATGGTCGTCGTCGCCGGCGGGCATCCCCGGATGATTGCCGACGTTGTGATCCTTGTTGTACAGGTAGTCCTTCTGCTCCCGGGACAGGCTGTTCCAGAACTTGGTGAACTCCTTGGGGTCATCGGGCAGCGGCTGATCCAGCATCGGTGTGTTCAGGCCCGCATCCGGGATCGGCGCCGAACCGTCGGCCATGTGAATCGCGTTGGCCAGCGCCACATCCACCGCGTTGGCGTGCGCGACGATCTTGTCCAGCCGGGGCTGCAACTGTTCCTCCTTGAGCAGCGCCTCCATCGGGTTGCGAACCGACCGGCCCGGTAGCACCCGCCCGGTCACCGAATCAATCTCCATCCCAAGAGATTCCGCGTCCGCCTTCAACGAGGCCAGTTCCGACTTGATCTGCTCGATCTCATCGGCGGCATTGCGGGCCGCATTGGCCACCGCCTGCGCCTCCCGGCCATGGGCGTCCAGATCGCGGCGGGTCTTGCCGATCGCCTCCCGGGCCGCCTCAGCGGCGACCCCGCCCCACGTCTCGAACGCCGGCAGGGTGGCCAGCCCGTTGGCGGCGTCGGCGGCCGCCTGGGCACGACTGGTCGCCGCATGGAACACCTCGCGGACCGAGCCCGCGTCCCAGCGTTCGATATCGGCGACGGTCAGTGTCACGTCCCGCTCAACCCCTCCTCCGCACGCCACCACATGTGTACCAGCAGCGCCGCCGAAAACACGCCATGTCAGCGCCCCGCATGCCCGGCGCGGTCAGCAACACCCTCTGCGCGCACGAGCAGCGCCGCCGACGGCATCACCTTGCCCGACAGGTACGTGGACAACCTCGATGGCGAGGTGCCCAGGCGGGACGCGAATTCCGCTGCGGTCAGACCTGATTCATCGACCAGCGTCGAGAACCGGCAGCGAACCACTTCGCGGGCCGACCGCTCGGCATCCGCACGGGCATGGGCCACAGCGCGGCGCAGCGTCGCCGCCACACCACGGTCCTCGGCGAGGTCGAGCGCCTGCAGGAGTTGTGCGGTCAGCGGGCCCCAGGGCTCCCCCCGCACCGCCTCGGAGATCCTGCGCCACTCGGGTAGCGATCCCCGGTCGACCGCAGCCAGCAGACCTTCGACACCCCATTCCTCGACCGGATCGGCGGGGGTGACGCCGAGATTTCGAAACCGTACGTTGCTCAAGGGTTTTCCATCATTGCGTCAGCGACGCGCATGCACTGTTGCGCGACAGCGTCCCAGGACGACCAACGGGGTGCCAGATTCTTGCAGCGCCCCAATCGTTTCGTAGTCTGCGAGTCCTTGGGCCGTGGGTCACCGAGTTGACGAAGCAACTGCGACGCCACCGCAGTGTGGTCACCGGCATCAGCGTCGTAGTAGGCGTCGAGGTGATTCAGCACCGAGGCGGACCATTCGACCCCGAAATGGTCCGACAACACCGCGACGTCGATGTAGTCGCGGACCTGGTTGCGTTTGACGATCAAATAGGCCTTGATCCTCAGGGTCTCCTCGGCGGTGGGCACCCTGATCGAACCCCCGCCGGGCGACGGCACGGTCTGCAACTCGAGCGGGCGGCGGCGCATCAGCTGACGCACACCCGCCTCGATGTCACCCAGCGAACCCAGGATGATCTTTCCGGGCGTGACGCGATTCAATACCCAATCGGGGCCGGATTCCAGCGCCGCCAACACGATGTCCAATCGCTGGCCGAGATCCTCGACAACGTGATCGTGGTCGGACGAGTCGCTGCCCATGAGAACGGCATCGGGCACCAGGGCCTGGAGCCGCGCCGCAGAGCGCAGGACGTCCTCGAACGACATTCGGACCACCTTCCGACAGTTATCGGATCCGATAATACGCCTGGAAGCCTGTTCCACCTGGTCGCTCGTCGTCGCTACGAGGTGGACACGTCGGCAACCCGGCCGCGCGCCGGGACGCGCGTGACGGATGTGACCACGCTGCCGTGGGAGCGTCAGCGGCACGAGCGCGCCACATTCGCCCGCCGCCTCTCCCGTCGCCCCCGGTAGGCTGGCCGGGTGCCGCTTCCCGCAGATCCCAGCCCCGCCCTGAAGGACTACGCCCACCCCGAGCGCCTCGTCACCGCCGACTGGCTGTCGGCGCACCTGGGCACGCCCGGCCTGGCCATCGTCGAGTCCGACGAGGACGTCCTGCTCTACGACATCGGGCACATCCCCGGTGCGGTCAAGATCGACTGGCACACCGATCTCAACGACCCGCACGTGCGCGACTACATCACCGGCGAACAGTTCGCAGAACTGATGAACCGCAAGGGAATTCGCCGTGACGACACCGTCGTCATCTACGGCGACAAGAGCAACTGGTGGGCCGCCTACGCCCTGTGGGTGTTCACCCTGTTCGGCCATCAGGACGTCCGACTGCTCAACGGCGGTCGCGATCTGTGGATCAACGATCACCGCGACACCACCCTGGACGTGCCGTCGAAGGCCACGTCGGGCTACCCCGCCGTCGACCGCAATGACGCCCCCATCCGCGCCTACCGCGAGGACGTCCTGGGCGCCCTGGGCGCCAGCACGGTGATCGACGTCCGTTCGCCGCAGGAATACACCGGCGAACGCACCCACATGCCCGACTACCCCGAAGAGGGCGCGCTGCGCGGCGGGCACATCCCCACCGCCGTCTCGGTGCCGTGGGCCCGCGCCGCCGACGAGAGCAGCCGATTCCGCAGCCGCAAGGAACTCGACGAGATCTACGCATTCGCCACCGACGGCACCCCCGTCATCGCCTACTGCCGCATCGGCGAGCGGTCCAGCCACACCTGGTTCGTCCTGACCCATCTGCTCGGCGTGCCCGGCGTGCGCAACTACGACGGTTCGTGGACCGAGTGGGGCAACACCGTGCGGGTGCCCATCGTGGCCGGGGACGAACCGGGCTCCGTGCAGTGACACCCCATCCCGCCGAGCGCTCAGCCACGTACGCCCACGGCACTGTTTTGTGTACCTGGCTGCGCGCTCGCGAGGAGGCCGCGGCGCGATGAGCGTGCCCGCCCCGCTGGCCGAGGTGGCCTCCGACTTCGCCGACGTCGACGGACAGGACAAGCTGGCGCTGCTACTGGAGTTCTCCCAGGACCTCCCCGACCTGCCGTCGTGGCTCGAGGAAGCCGCCATGGAACCGGTGCCCGAATGCCAGTCGCCGCTGTTCCTCCACGTCGACGCCGACGACCCCGAGCACGTCCGGCTGTTCTTCAGCGCGCCGGCCGAGGCCCCCACCACCCGCGGCTTCGCGTCCATCCTCGCGACCGGACTCGACGGCCAGTCCCGCGCCGACATCCTGGCCGTTCCCGACGACTTCTACGCCGAGCTGGGTCTGGCCAAGCTGATCAGCCCGCTGCGGTTGCGCGGCATGTCGGCCATGCTGGCCCGGATCAAGCGCCGCCTGCGCGAGAGCTGAGGCCCCGCGGTCATTCGAATCCCTTTGGGACGCTGAGGATCACCACTTCGCCCCGGTCGCTCAGCGTGACGTAGACCTGCCTGCCGTCGGGGCTCACCGCGACCGCCGACGGGGACCCGCCACCCAGATCGATCACGCTGATCACGGTGTTGGTCGCCATCGAGATGACGTTGATCTTGTGGCTTCCCATGTTCGCCACGTAGGCGTAGGTCCCCAACGGGCTGACGGCGACATCGACCGGCGCCCCGCCCACCGGGATCGTCCACCGGCTGTTGCCCTGCACATCGATCACTGTCACCGCACTGTCAGTCGGGTCGGCCACCAGGAGCCGTTGCGCGGCAGGTGAATACGCTACCCCGACCGGGTTCGTGCCGGCCGCGACATTCCCGCGCAGGGCCCTGCCCACCACGTCGAACGCCGAAACGGTGTTGTCGTTGTAGTTGGTCACGAACAAGGTGTCGCCCTTGGGGTTGGCGGAGCTCGGACTGACCACCAGACCGCTGGGCCCCGATCCGGTCGAGATCGGCACGCCGGACACCACGTTGGCATTCGTGTTGATGACCGTGAGCGAGTTCGCGTTGTTGTTGGCGACGAACAACTCGGTGCCGTCGGCGCTGAGCGCGAGGGCTGCGGGCGTGGTCCCGACCGGGATCGTCGCGACCACCGAGTTGGACACCGGATCGATCGCCGAGACGGTGTTGCTCTGCGCGTTGGCGACATAGACGTCCCCGCCGGGACGCACCACCACCGCGGTCGGGTGGTTGCCCACCTGGACCGCCGAGGCGACGACGGCCTTGGTCGACGTGTCGATCACCGTCACCGAATGCTCGTACTCGTTGGCGACGTAGGCTCGGCTGCCGTCAGCGCCGAAGGCGACGTCGCTGGGCCCGGTTCCGGCCTTGACCCGAGTCTCTGCCCAGTACGGCGGCCTGACCTCCACATCGATCGTGACCGCCGCGCTCAGCGTGTAGCCGTCACCGGCCGCGATGGCGAACGAGTCGGTACGGTCGGCACTGCTGGCACCGGCCTGGATCTGCGCCGCGACGGTCGGCGTGTAGGTGAAAGTTCCGTTTCCTCCGTATGTCACGCTGCCCTTGCCCGGGGTGCTCACGGTGTAGGTGATCACGTCGCCGTCGGCATCGGCGTACGAGGTCTTCACGGTGGAACTGCCGTCGGTGTTGAGCGTGACCTTGGGGGCCACCGATGCCGCCGGCGCCCAGTTGTGGAAAGCAATTGGCGCAGTGACGGTTTCGTCGGTCACGCCGCCGTGGTCGTCGGTGGCCCGGACCGTGAAGCTGTCACTTCCGACGCCGCCTACACCCAGCGAATGCGCGTACGCCGCGTTGGGCGTGTAGACGAGCGACGCGGTGGTGCCTACGGTCACTGCGCCGTGCGTCGGCAACGCGTTGAGTCGCTGGGTGACTGGGTCCCCGTCGGCGTCGCCGGTGGCCACGTTGTAGCCGATTGCACCCACCGGGTCGGGACCGTCGGCTTGCGTCACGGTCAGCGTCGGCGCGTAGTTGGTGGCGGCGATGGTCAGCGGGACCTTCACCACGGTGACGTGCGGACGCGGCGCGAACACGCCCAGCCACCCGCGGTAGTCGGCCACCTTGATGGTGACGCTGTCGGTTCCACCGCCGGCGTGCGCCCAGCTGTGGTCGGGGGTGTAGATGAAGTCGCCGTTCTTGTCGACGGTGGTGACCCCGTTCTTGCCGCCGCTGATGACCTGGTAGCTCAACTGGTGTTTGGACAGGTCGTACGCGTTGAGGTGGCCGACGATCGCACCCGTCTCCATATCCTCGGGATCCAGCTCGAGCGCCGTCCTGGGCTTGATGCTCATGAAGCCGAATTCGTTGTGCAGTGCGACCAGCACCTGACCGATGAACGTGAGAACCGGATGTGGATCCTTGGGGACTGCGATCTTCGCGGGAGCCGGCGACTGCAGCGACACGGTTGCCTCCGAGGGCTCTACCGCCACCGGGGCCTTTCGGGCCGTCGGTGAAACCTCCTCGTCGACAGTATTTTTCGAGATTATCGAATGCTTCTGGTCCTGCTCGCCCTCGTCGCCCTTGCGGTGCCTGCCTTTCTTGTCGTTGTCGTCCTGGTCCCGCTGATCTGCCTGGTCGCCCTGTTCGCCCTTCGCGTTCTTGTCGTTGTCGCCCTTCTCCGGGCCATCGGCATTCTCGCGGTTGGTGGCCTTCGGTTTCTTGTTGTCGCGCTCTTCCTTGTCGACATCCTCAACCGGGTTGCCGGGCTGATCCTCGGAGCTGTCCTGATGCGTCTTCGGCGAGGTCGACGGCTCAGCCGTGTCGGTCTGATGGGTCGCCGGTCCCGGTCCGTCGGCGCCGGTTTCTGCCGAGGCCGCCGCCGCTCCCGCGGAGATCGCGGCACCCAGACCCGCGGCGGCCACACCGGCTTGCAACCACCGCACAGACCGCAGAACCTGAGGCCGTTGACGACGGTGACTGGGATGTCGACGAACGTGCTTGCTGGACATGGCTTTCCTCCCCTACGCATGGCTGTTCGCCGAGCGTAGGGATGGCAGACCGGATGCGGCGTACGTAGTCGGCTACTTGAATCTCGACGACGTCCGTCCCAAACAGCTGACGGTAACGTCGAGACCCTGCGGTCCGAATTGACAGGGAATTCACGGCGCCGGCCGGCGGCGAGGTCCGGCAGTCACCCAAGGCCGTGCCGAGGAAGCCGGGGTATGAGTTCAACGGCGCCCGCGTCGGGCCCGGCATCGGCAACTGGTGAGCGGTAGCCAGCACACCACCCCTCATTGCCGATTGCGCAGTGCGACCAAGTGTGGCAACGCCATGAAGTCCTTGTCGCGCCCGGCCGCTTCCTTGGAAGCGATCACGTCGTCGAGCGTCGCGACCTGGACATCGACCCCCGCGATGATCTGAACAGTTGCTGTGGCCGACAAGCGGTCGTAGCCATCTGGAAATCCGGCGGGTCGGACAACCAGGTCGAGGTCACCGAATCTCGTCGTCAAGTTGAGCACCGTCAATGTCGACAATGACTCAGGGCTGCTCCGAAGGGGCAGCGCCTCGACATCGGGGCTCACGCGGACCCGAGCGTCCAGTTCATCCAGTGCTGCAACCAATTTCGCGAGATTCTCGCGGTCACGTCGCGGGGTGATGTCAATGTCGGTGGTCGGCAGAGTCGACCCGTGCACCAATGCGGCGTAACCGCCGATCAACACATAGGTCACGCCATGACGATCCAGCACCGCCAAGATCTCGCGTGGCTCGAACTCCAAGGTCACGGCGTGAAGACATCGAGCTGTTCGGCCTTGACCGCTGCCCGTTGGTGTTCGGACCGCCGCTGATCGCGTGCCCACAACACGTCGTCGTGATCGTCGTAGGGCTCCAGCCGCGTCGTGAGCGCCAAACCGACGCTCGCGAGGATCTTGGCCAACGTCGGGTGAGTGGGCTGACGCTGACCCGATTCGATCTTGGCGATCGTGCTTGCGGGCACACCCGCTGTGCGAGCAAGTTCCCGCTGCGACAACCCCTTCTTCGCCCGCGCCAATCGCAGCACGTTGCCCGCCCAGGATTCGACAGCATTTCGGGTGGACGGACTCATCACGGTCACGCTCTCAACGCTACCTCAAAAGGTAGCAATGTGGCCGCCCGATTCCGGCGATCCGTCTCACCCAGTCGTTCGTTGTCGCGCAGAGGTGGGCAACCAGACGCCAACACGCCCGCGGATGCAGGAGTGACTGCTGTGACGAGCGGTGAGCGCCGGCGCACGCCTCGAAGCGGGTTACCGGCGAGTAAGGGATCCCCGCCACAGCGTGCCGATTCGCGCCACATAAACTGCCCGGGATAGTTTGTTTAAGACCGATTCTTAGAGACCCAGCCTCAGGAGGCGCAGTGGCCAGTCACGCCAACGAGAAGATCTCGAAGGTGCTCGTCGCCAACCGCGGTGAGATCGCGGTCCGGGTGATCCGCGCGGCCAAGGATGCGGGCCTCGAGAGCGTGGCCGTCTACGCCGAACCCGACGCCGATGCACCCCACGTGCGGCTCGCCGACGAGGCCTTCGCGCTGGGCGGCCAGACGTCCGCCGAGTCCTATCTCGACTTCACCAAGCTGCTCGACGCCGCGGAAAGGTCCGGCGCCAACGCCGTGCACCCCGGCTACGGCTTCCTGTCGGAGAACGCCGACTTCGCCCAGGCCGTCCTCGCCGCCGGGCTGATCTGGATCGGCCCGTCCCCGCAGTCCATCCGCGATCTCGGCGACAAGGTCACCGCGCGGCATATCGCGGCCAAGGCCAACGCCCCGCTGGTGCCCGGCACCCCCGACCCGGTCAAGGACGCCGACGAGGTCGTGGCGTTCGCCAAGGAGTTCGGCGTCCCCGTGGCCATCAAGGCCGCTTTCGGCGGCGGCGGGCGCGGCATGAAGGTCGCCCGCACCATCGAGGAGATCCCCGAACTGTTCGAGTCGGCCACCCGCGAGGCCGTCGCCGCCTTCGGTCGCGGCGAATGCTTCGTCGAGCGCTACCTGGACAAGCCGCGCCACGTCGAGGCCCAGGTGATCGCCGACAAGCACGGCAACGTCGTCGTCGCCGGCACCCGCGACTGCTCGCTGCAGCGCCGTTTCCAGAAGCTCGTCGAGGAGGCGCCCGCGCCGTTCCTGAGCGACGCGCAGCGCAAGGAGATCCACGAGTCCGCCAAGCGCATCTGCAAGGAAGCCGGCTACTACGGCGCCGGCACCGTGGAATACCTGGTCGGCCAGGACGGGCTGATCAGCTTCCTCGAGGTCAACACCCGCCTGCAGGTGGAACACCCCGTCACCGAAGAGACATCCGGCCTGGACCTGGTGCGCCAGCAGTTCCGCATCGCCGAGGGCGAAAAGCTCGACATCACCGAGGATCCCGCGCCCCGGGGCCACAGCATCGAATTCCGGATCAACGGCGAGGACGCCGGCCGCGGCTTCCTGCCCGCCCCCGGCCCCGTCACCAAGTTCGAGCCGCCCACCGGCGCCGGTGTGCGCCTGGACTCCGGCGTCGAGACCGGTTCGGTCATCGGCGGCCAGTTCGACTCGATGCTGGCCAAGCTGATCGTCACCGGCGCCAACCGCGACGAGGCCCTCGACCGCTCGCGTCGTGCCCTGGCGGAGTTCAACGTCGAGGGCCTGGCCACCGTCATCCCGTTCCACCGCGCGGTCGTCAGCGACCCGGCTTTCATCGGCAACGCCGACGGCTTCACGGTCCACACCCGCTGGATCGAGACCGAGTGGGACAACACCGTCGAGCCCTTCACCGGCGGCGGCGCCGTCGACGAGGAAGAGGCCACCCCGCGGCAGACCGTCGTCGTCGAGGTCGGCGGCCGTCGCCTCGAGGTCTCGCTGCCCGGCGACATGGCCATCGGCGGCGGCGCCGGACCCGAGCACGGGGCCATCCGCAAGAAGCCCAAGGCCCGCAAGCGTGGCCACGGTGGCGGCACGGCGGCCTCCGGCGACGCCGTCACCGCACCCATGCAGGGCACCGTCGTCAAGGTGGCCGTCGAAGAGGGACAACAGGTTTCGGCCGGCGACCTCATCGTCGTGCTGGAAGCCATGAAGATGGAGAACCCGGTGACCGCCCACAAGGACGGCACCGTCACGAGCCTGGCCGTCGAGCCGGGCGCCGCCATCACCCAGGGCACCGTCATCGCGGAGCTCAAGGACTAGCTTCCCTTTGCCTTTGCTGCCATCGCGTCAGCGTTGGCTTCGACGTTGTGTGAGTAGGCATCACAGCAAGCGCTGAGTCGATGCGATGGCTCAGCGCTGCGCGGCGCGCGCATCCTTGATCGGGAGCAGTAGGTGCAACGGGTCCGTCGGCGACGGCTCACAACCGAAGTTTTCGTAGAACTTCCGGGCATCCTCGTGGATTGCATGCACCAACATCGCCCGCACTCCGATGAGATCCGCGGCGGCGATGCAGCGGCTGACGGCATCACGCAACAGATGTGCGCGCAGGCCACTGCCTTGTTCGACACGGCGTCGAACACAGTTGGCTCGGCGAACACGGCGGCAAGCCGGGGCTTGACGGATACCGGGCGGTCCAGCATCGCCAAAAACTCCTCCCAGGCCGAATCGTCGAGCACGAACAGTCGCCGGTCGGCGAGTACGTCGCGCGCACGAGCCGATGTCGCGGTGACAGTGAAGTTCGTCAAGTCAGTGCCCTCGGCCTCGGCGGCGCGGCGGATCAGCGCGTCCTGATCAGGGGTCAGGCGTACCGCGAAGCGCTGGGTCTTGTTGGCCATGTCATTCAACGTATGCCCATTAGGCACACACGACAATCAGAACTCGATGCTGCCCAGCATCGCCCCGGGGCCGGTGACCAGGCTGTCGGACTTCAGCCGCGCGCCGAAATACCGCGCGTTCGCGTCGACCGCCACCGACTGTTCGCCGTGCCGGCGTGCCACCACCGCGCGCGCCAGATCAGCGAACGACAGCTTCTCCGGGCCGCCGATGTTCACCACGTGGTTGCGGGGTGCCTCCACCGCAACCTCCGCGAGGAAGGCCGCCATCTCGTCGCCGGCGATCGGCTGGATCAGCGCATCGGGCACCCGCACATCCTCCCCGTCGGTCAGCGAGTCCACGATCGTGCCGGCGAATTCATGGAACTGGGTGGCGCGCACGATCGTCTACGGCGACCCGGACCCGGTGATCACCTTCTCCTGGGCGGCCTTGGCACTCAGGTACGGACTGTCCGGCAGCCTGTCGGTGCCCACGATCGACAGCTCGACGAAGTACTTCACCCCAGCAGCTTTCGCGGCGGTCACCATGCTGGTGGTGCCCTTGACGAAGAACTCCCGCAACCACCTCCTCGCCCTCGCGGGTCAACATGTCGACGACCTTGGTCCCGATGAATCCGCCGGCTCCGACCACCACAACCTTCATGCATCGAGCATGGCACGCTGTGGCCGTGGAACCCATCGAGATCAACGCCGGATCCTGGTATCTGCGCGCACTCCGCGCCGACGAACGCATCGACGACCGGCCCGCGCTGACCGACCTCGGCATCACCTCGCACGGCCACGTCTCGAACGCGCTCGACGGATGGACGAGCGGCGCGCTCTACACGTGGGCTGTGTGCGAACCCACAACGGGAGAACTGCTCGGAGTGGTGACTCTGGCGCCGTCGACCGGAATGATCGAATCGCAGGCCCGCCAGGGTCACGACGACGCCGTGCAGACCGCCGCCGGCGCCGTCCGCAGGTTCGCCGACTCGCTATAGGAGCGCCAATGACGTCCTCCGCGCCCGTCACCGTCACTGTCACCGGCGCCGCCGGCCAGATCGGCTACGCGGCTCTGTTCCGGATCGCCGCCGGCGCCATGCTCGGGCACGACACCCCGGTGGCGCTGCGACTGCTCGAACTGCCCTCGGCGGTGCGGGCGGCCGAAGGTGTGGTGATGGAACTCGACGACGGCGCCTTCCCGCTGTTGGCGTCCACCGAGATCCACGACGATCCGGTGAAGGCCTTCGACGGGGTGAACGTCGCGCTGCTGATCGGCGCGCGGCCCCGCAGCAAGGGCATGGAACGCGCAGATCTGTTGTCCGCCAACGCCGAAATCTTCTCAGTGTCCGGTCAGGCGCTGAACGCCGTTGCGGCAGAAGACATCCGGGTTCTGGTGGTCGGCAATCCCGCGAACACCAACGCCCTGGTGACCTCCGCGCACGCCCCCGACATCCCCGCCGACCGGTTCACCGCGCTGACCCGGCTGGACCACAACCGGGCCGTCGCCGCCCTGGCCCGGCACGCGCGGGTGCCCGTCACCGAGATATCGCGAATGACGATCTGGGGCAATCACTCCCCCACCCAGTACCCCGACATCTTCCACGCCGTGGTGGCGGGCCGCTCGGGCGCCGACTACGCCGCTGATACTCATTGGCTCACAGACGATTTCATCCCGACGGTGGCCCGGCGCGGCACCGCGATCATCGAGGCCCGCGGGTCGTCTTCGGCAGCGTCGGCGGCCAACGGGGCCATCGACCACATCGACGACTGGGTGCACGGCACGTCGTGGACATCCGTCGCGCTGCCCTCCCCCGGCGTCTACGGCGTCGACGAGGGCCTGGTCTGCTCGTTCCCGTGCCGCTCGGTGGGCGGTCGCTGGGAGATCATCGAGGGTCTGGATGTCAACGAGTTCTCCCGCTCCCGCATCGACGCCTCGGTGGCCGAATTGCGTTCCGAGCGGGACGCTGTCGCGGCCCTGGGGCTCTTGTAGCCCACCTTTCTGCCGCGAGCGCTCAGCTGCGTACGTTCTGAGGCCCTGAAACCGTACGCAGCTGAGCACTCACGCGGCAACGGACTGCCCGAGCAGCCCCCGGATCTGTCGGACCATCGCCTCGGGCCTATTGCGCACGTCGTCGGAGACGATGCCCATCGGCTGCCACCCCAGCTCGATGAGGGCGGCCCGCTTCTGACGATCACGCCGAAGATCGCGCGACGAACTGTGGTATTCGAAGCCGTCGAACTCGACCGCCACCCGCTGATCGGGCCACGCAAAGTCGAGCCGCCACCGCCGGCCGTCCCGGTCGATGATCTCGTACTGCAGGATCGGTTCGGGTAGCCCACCGTCGAGCATCGCCAGCCGCGCCTCGCTCTCCATCGGGGACTCCGCCTGCGATCGCGCCAACGGAATCATTTCTCGCACAACGACAATCCCGCGCCTACCGGCCTGTTGCTTCGCGGCGACCGCCAGTTCATCGATGTCGCAGTGCCCGCTACGAAGCGCCGCATCCAGCGTTGCCAGCGCGCGCGGCCGGCCAAGACCACGCGCCACCTCGATGGCCGTCCAGGCCGGCGCGGTCACCGGCCGGTCGGCGTGGGTGATCAGCGGCGCTCCGTCCCGTCGGTGAACCATGACGCCGACGCCGTGCCGCAGCAGGTGCCCATCAGGATTGATCACGTGCACGGCCGTCACGCCCTCGGTGTCGAATCCGTACCGGCCGGCCGCGGTGCCGAGGCACACCGCGACAGGTTCACCGCAGCGCAGGTCCATCCCGCGCAGCCGGGCCGACGCAGTCGGCTTCCCGAGACAGTAGATGTTGGCCCACAATTTGGTCACCGCCCCGGTACGCAGAAGTCGCTGCAAGGACCGCCGGCCGATCAGATCGACGATCTGCGCGAACGTCGTCACACCGCCATGAGCGTCGAATGCTGCAAGAAGCTCAGGAGTCATGCCAGCATGGTGCATTCTGACGCGCTCGAGCGGTATTCACCCCTCTGAACAACCGCCGAGCGCTCAGCCACGTACGTTCTGAGAACCCGAAACCGTACGTGAGTGAACGCTCGGCGGGGGGACACGGGGATTTGCTGGGCACTTGGTGATTGAAGTTCAGCAACTTTGTGCCTATCGTCATGCCCGGCCGGATAACAAGGGGGGACAAAGTGCGTGACGTTATTGAAGTGGATGTTCCGCGATCTGCGCGCCATGAGCGAAGCAACCCACTCCATCTAGGCAAAGTACTGGCAGCCGGTACCATCGTCGCCAGCTCGACCCTCGCTGGTGTGCAGGCTACCTCCCCTGCCCGCGTTCCCGTCGAAGCCGCGCCCGTCTCCCTGGCCAGCACGGTTTACACACTCCGGGGAGGGATCCCGTGGCCGATCGACACGACGCTGAGCGGCGCCGTCTGCGACGAGGCCAGCGGCAACACCTGTAGCGACATCACGTACCCCTACCTCTGGGGCGACATGAGCGTCCACTGGGGCGCCCAAGCACTCACGGACACACTGCAGCACGTCACCACGCCGACGACCATCTTCGGGTACTCCCTGGGCGCGGCCGCGGCCACGGAATGGCTGGCCGAAAATGCCCACAACCGCGATGCCCCCACGCCCAGTGACCTGCACTTCATCCTGACCGGAAATGCGAAACGCAAGTACGGCGGGTCGTGGTGGCTCTACCCCAGCACCCCGACAACCCCGAGCACCCAGTACACCGTGCTGGACATCGCCCGCGAGTACGACGGCGCGGCCGACACCCCCAACGACATGTGGAACATCCTGGCCTGGGCGAATCAGTTAGCGGGCTTCTGGCTCGTCCACACCAATTACAACTCGGTCGATCTGGTGAACGACGAAAAGTTGGTGTGGCAAGAAGGCAACACCACCTACGTGCTGGTCCGCACGCCGGATCTACCGCTGCTGATGCCGATACTCGAGCCACTGCGTTGGATCGGCCTGGGCTTCGTCGCCGACATCATCAACGCGCCGTTCAAAGCAATCGTCGATTGGGCCTACGCCCGCAACTACCCCAACATCATCACCGATCCGGTCAAGGCTCAGAAGGCCGTTGACGACGCATTGCACGGCGTTTCCGCGGCCACGTCGACAACGGCCAAGTCCTTGGACGATCTGACTGCGGCCGCTGCGGTGACGGCGGCATCCTTGGTCTCCGACCAGGCCACCAAAGGGGCGCCCGAGCTCGCCGACACCAAGGACCAGGCCCCGACGGAGACCGTCGAGCTACCCGTCCACGCGGCGAAAGTCCTTGCCGTCGAAGATGGCACCCCAGACGCCTCGGTCGAGACCCCGCAATCGACCGACCCCTCGACCGAGGCCCCCAAGCCCGAAACCGAGCCCACCGCCGACACCGCGTCCGACGAGGCGGATCTCGACCAGGCCGCCTCGACCGAGGCATCCGATCAGGGCGACGACGGATACGTGGGTCGCCACCGCGTCCCGAAGACCGGGGATGCCACCGGGACCGCGGATGGCGCGGATGGCACCGGGACCGCCGATGCCGCTCCGAAGGCGTCGACCGGCGATACAGGCGCCCAGCACGCGAAGTCGTCCGCCTCGTCCGACTCCGCGTCAGACTGACGGCGGCGCGGTATCGATATCGACACCGGACGCCAGATCTTGACACTCGACCGCCACAACGTCGTCGCGACCGGCGAGGAAGCCGCGCGCGCCCTGATCGCCGTGCAGGGTCTCGATCAGCTGGGGCCAATACCGACGGGCGATCACCACCGGATGCCCCGGCCGGCCGTGGTAAACCGCGCGCGCCAGACCCGATTCGCCGACGGCGGCCAGCACCCGCGCCACGACATCGGCCATCACATCGGGACTGTCGACGACGTGCACCACGACCGGATCGCCACCGCCATCGGCAATTGCCCGCAGGCCGGCCCGCAGTGATGCCGCCATCCCGTCGGCCCAGCCCTCGGCGATCACGCGGCGCGCGGGCGCCGGAACATCCACCACGGCGGCACCCAGCACCACGACCACGTCCGCGCAGCCGCCGGCACTCAGGGCGTCTACGGCCCGCGAAAGCCAATCTGCGGCAAGGACTTTGGGCATCCCAAAGCGGGTTCCCGAGCCTGCCGCCAGCACGATGCCCACTGGCCCCACCGTCCGAGTCATCAGGACGTGATCATATCGACGACGTCGCGCAGCGGACCGTTTGGTGCGTTTCTTCAAGCCGAGGCGTATGGACGACAGCACGGTTGAGCGCACAGCCCCCCGGATACCGTTACGGTCTTTTCACTCCCGAGCACCATGACGGACCCGCACGTACGAACACCGCTTCGACAGACGGAGTCCAGTCATGTCCGCAACCCTGCCGGCGCCCAGCGTGACGCACCACCACGGCATCTACCTGTCCGCGCTCCACGACGCCGGCGGCACGGTCATCGCCGTCAACGGTGAACTCGACGCGGCCAGCATCCCCGACTTCACCAGCTACGCCAAAGAGCATGCCAACGCCGGCAATCGACTGACGGTCGATCTGTCGAAGCTGAAATTCTTTGCTGTAGAAGGCTACTCGGCGATCCAGGACCTCCGGTCGTATTGCAACCACTCAGGAACAACGTGGCTGCTGGTGGCCGGCCCGGCCGTACATCGCGTCCTCAACGTCGCCGATCCCAACCGCCGCCCGCTGGCCGTCAGATCACTCCAGCTGGTCCCGCAGCCGGCCGAGCGCACGCGCCAGTAGCCGCGACACGTGCATCTGTGACACGCCGACCCGTTCGGCAATCTGCGTCTGCGTCATATTCTCGAAGAACCTCAGCACCAGCACCGTGCGCTCGCGCTCCGAGAGCGACTCCAGCAGCGGCCGCAGCGATTCCCGGTTCTCGATCTGATCCAGCGCCAGATCCACGTCGCCCAGCGTGTCGTCGCCGCCACCGCCACCGTCGATCGACAACGTGTCGTAGGAGCTGCCGGCCACCAGAGCCTCGACCACCTCGTCGCGGTCCATGTCGAATTCCTGGGCCAGCTCGGTGGCCGTCGGCGCGCGGCCCAGCCGCTGCGAGAGCTCCGCGGTGGCGGTGCCCAGTCGCAGATGCAGTTCCTCGAGCCGGCGCGGCACCTTCACCGACCAGCTGTTGTCCCGGAAATGCCGCCGGACCTCGCCCATGATGGTCGGCACCGCGAACGACACGAAATCCGATCCGGCATTGACGTCGAACCGGATGACGGCGTTGACCAGCCCGACGCGGGCCACCTGCACCAGGTCGTCGCGGGGCTCACCGCGGCCGTCGAAGCACCGGGCGACGTGATCGGCCAGCGGCAGGCAGCGTTCGACGATGCGATCACGCTGACGCTGGAACGGGGCGGTGTCCTCCGTCAGCTCCGCCAGTTCCCGGAACATGTCCGGGACATCGGCGTACTCGGAGGTCGACCTGCCGGGTCGTCCGCGCGACGCGGAGGCACTCACCGCGCCGAGATCGCTCGCCTACTCGTCAAGGAGATACCCACCACGGGCCCTGCCCCGCCGAGTTCGATACCGTCGTTGAACACCTGGACGTCGTCGGTCAGCGACGTCAGGACATGCCAGCTGAAGCTGCCGTGCGCCAGCACTTCTTCGGCGTCCAACTCAGAAGCGGCGTACACGTCAACCACCAGCTCAACGGGTCGTGGGTCGACCACCACGACGAGCACCTGGTCCGGGGTGGTGACCTTGATCAGCCGCGTACACGCCTCGTCGACGGCCAGCCGCAGATCGGCGACCGCGTCCAGGTCGAGGTCCGCGAAGGTGGCCAGGGCACCGATGACGGTACGGACGACGGCGAGATTCTCCAGCTGGGCCGCGACCCGAACCTCGACGGAACGTGGACCGCGCGCACTCACGGCGTTCGACATGTGTTGCCCTCCCGGCGTAATCGACCCGAGAGTACCCCAGCGAATCTATGGTTCAGGTGTGCGGATTGGTTCATGTTGTGCGCCCTCATACCCACCGAAGGACAGGCGCCAAACGTGAGTCATGCCGGGGATCTTCGGGCCATGACCGAACCCCTGGACAGCACGTCCGATGGCGAAGACCTGTCGTTGGAGAGCGCCGCCGCCGACTGGCATGCGCAGCAACAGGACGTGCCCGGCGATCTGGACGAGCGACGCTGAATCCTGTTGTAGCCCAGAATTATCCGCCACCCAGGCCGGCGATCGGCGGGAAACCCATCGTCAGGGTGAACAGCGTCAGGGTCAGCAGGAACCAACCGGCACCCTGCCAGACCCACCACACGCCGTCCTCGCGCCAGATCCGATAGGTCCGGATGAACGCGCCGACCGTGCCGATGCCGAGGGTGACCGGAGCGGCCAGTCCGAGCAGCGTCCGCTCAGTACGACCGCACGCCACCGTGTCCGGGTCGATTCCGGCACCGCAGCCATGAACCGACAGTGCCGCCACTATCAGCAGGGCCGTCCCGATCACGGCGAACCACGCCGCCCACTGGGTAGCGGACCGACCCTGCGGGCGTCCGAACGGGTTACCGCGCGTCGGCGTGGAGTACCGACTCATGCCGTTATTGTCCCCCGTCGCGCCGGAAATCAAACACCGCGCGGGGCACCCTTGACCGCGGCGACGGTGTCCGGGTCACCCGCGAAGTCGGCGTGCACCTCGTTGCGGCCGAAGGCGAACATCAGCAGCTCGGGCACCTCGCCGGTGATCGTCACCGCCGGGCCGCGTCCCGCGGTGGCCAGCGTCCTGCCGTCCGGGGTGCGCAACGACACCCGGCCGGGCATCTTGGCCATCCCCATCCGGACGAACATCGGCAGCGGCCGGCGCAGCGCGGCGACGGCGACAACGTCGAGTTCTCTCGGCTGCCAGCCCGGCACGGCGCGGCGGACGTCCTCGTGGTGGACGAACATCTCATGCATATTGGCCACCGGGTCGAGCAGCTTCAGTGGTGAATACAGCGGTGGGCCGGCCGCGAGTTTGGCCAGCAGCTCGTCCCAGTTCGTCTCGGCGGCCACCCGGCTCTGCACGTTGGCGGTGTAGTCGGCCAGCGCCGGGACCAGGATGCCGGGGGCGGCGTCGAGCCGGTGCTCACGAACCACCATGTGCGCGACCAGGTCCTTCGTGGTCCAGCCCTCGCAGAGGGTCGGTGCGTCGGGGCCGGCGTCGCGCAGCGTGGCGATCAGCGCGGCACGTTCGTTTCGGGCTGCGGACATGGGTCTCACGATACGTGGGCCTGGCACCCTCCCCCATCGAGTCAGCGCTGGCTGCGCGGCCCACTCGCACGATGTCGAACCGATCGCGGGGGGCCGGCGGCGCTGCGCAGCAGGGCACGCAACTGCGGCAGCTGCGCACCGGTGACCAGGTGGCAGCCATGCAGCTCTGCCAGAGCCCGGGCCGCCGGCGTGAAGTCGTTGTTGGTGACGACCATGGTCTGTACGCAGTTCTGCATCGGCGCGCCGGCCACCACCTCTTGCACCGCGGCCGGCCCGACCGGCCGGGCCGACCGTTTACATTGCACGGCAAGGCGATTCGGCCGCGCGCCGACAATCAGGTCCACCCCCCAATCACCCGACAGCGGCGTCATGATCACCGGCAGGCCGCAGCCGCGGGCAACGTTGGCAACGTAGTCCTCGAACTGCGTGCCCGACATCACCTCGGCTCGTCCGGCTGCGTCTTCGCGACGTGACGGCGTCCGCACCCCCGTCCAGACGCCCTTGACGAACATCGGCAGCATCGGAGTCGCCACTAGTGCCGCCACCGCCCAGGGCCAGCCGACACCCGTCGCCCATACCGCAACGGCGGCAACAACACCCGCGAACAGGTATGCCCGTCTCACGGGACTGATGTTAGGGGTGTCCCCCGACAGTTCAGCGCAACGCGTCGCGCACCGCGCCGATGGCGATGTCCAGTTCGGCGCGACCGACCGTCAGGGCGGGCCGGAAACGCACACTGGCGTCGCCGCTGGCCAGCACGATGACCCCGCGCGTCCACAGCCGCGCGACCAATTGGTCGCGGGCAGCCGCCGACGGCAGCGTGACCGCACACATCAGCCCGCGGCCCCGGACGTCGAGCACCGTGTCCGGGAACTCGCCCGCCAGACCCTGCAACAGGTCCCGCAGATACCGGCCCTGCGCGGCGGCATTGTCGAAAAGATGTTCTGCGGCAATGGTTTCCAGTATTCTTCGGGAGCGCACCATGTCCACCAGGTTTCCGCCCCAGGTGGAATTGATTCGCGAGCTCACCGCGAACACGTTGTCGGGAACCTCGTCGACCCGGCGGCCCGCCATCAACCCGCACACCTGGGCCTTCTTGCCGAACGCCACGATGTCGGGCTGCACGCCCAGCTGCTGATAGGCCCACGGCGTCCCGGTCAGCCCGCACCCGGTCTGCACCTCGTCGAAGATCAGCAACGCGTCGAACTCGTCGCACAGAGCGCGCATCTTTGCGAAGAACTCCGGGCGGAAGTGCCGATCGCCACCCTCGCCCTGAATGGGCTCGGCGATGAAGCAGGCGATGTCGTGCGGGTTCGCCTCGAACGCTGCGCGCGCCTGACGCAGCGAATCCTCCTCCCGTGCAATGAGATCGGGCCCAATATAGGGAGCGTCGATGCGCGGCCAATCGAACTTCGGGAACCGGGCCACCTTGTTCGGGTCGGTGTTGGTCAGTGAAAGCGTGTAGCCGCTTCGGCCGTGGAAGGCCCCTGTCAGATGCAGCACCTTGCTGCCGGGCGCCTCGATGCCACGGGCCTCGTTGACCCTGCTCTTCCAGTCGAAGGCGACCTTCAGCGCGTTCTCGACGGCCAGCGCCCCGCCGTCGATGAAGAACAGGTGTGGCAGCGCGGGATCGCCGAGCACGCGGGCGAAAGTGTCGACGAATCGGGCCATCTCGACGGAGTAGACGTCGGAGTTGCTCGGCTTGTTGACCGCAGCCCGAGCCAGTTCGGCCCGGAACTGCGGGTCATCGGCCAGGGCGGGGTGGTTCATGCCCAGCGCCGAGGACGCGAAGAACGTGAACATGTCCAGATAGCGCCGGCCGCTCCGGGCGTCCACCAGGTACGAGCCGCGGGAGCGCTCGAGGTCGAGCACCAGATCCATGCCGTCGGCCAGGATGCTGCGGCCGAGCACCTCATGGACGGATTCCGGTGTCACCTCGGACACGAACGAGGGCGCGTCAGTCTTCAGACTCTCCGTCATAACGGGCACTGTATCGTAATTTTTCCTCCATAACGTCTCTTGCGACGTCAATTTTCCATAGCGATGCCGCCAGGTCGCCAACCCCCGCGCCGAATCATCGCCCACTGCAACACCTTCTCGAACAAAACGTCGCAGCCAACGCTGCCTCGACGCAAAAAGCCCACGGAACCCGCTGAATCACTGTCAATGGGCCAGCAAGACAGGAAAAATTACGGTATGAATCGTCGATCGGTGTAGAAAGTCTGTAGGATGATCGTGCTGCGCGTCTTGACATTGGCGACGGAGCGGATCTGCTGAAGGAGTCCTTCCAGCGCCCGCGCCGACGCCACGTGGACCTGCAGTACGTAACTGTCCTCGCCGGCCACTGAATTGCACGACTCGATCTCCGGGATGTGCTCCAGCCGCGCGGGGACATCGTCAGGTTCGGACGGATCGAGAGGGGTGATGGCGACGAACGCCGAGAGCTGCTGGCCCAGCGTGTCCGGCGCGACCCGCGCCGCGTACCCCGAGATCACCCCGCGCGCCTCGAGGCGCCGCACCCGCGACTGCACCGCCGATACCGACAATCCGGCCGTCGACGCCAGATGCGCCAGCGTGGCCCGTCCGTCAGCAACCAGTTCGCGCAGCAGAGCGCGGTCGATGTCGTCGAGTTCCACGGCGGCCATCACCGGAGACTACCGGTGAGCGCAACACCGCAGTGGCAGTTGCGGGCGAGCTTCGCCGCAGGGCTGTCCGCCATGTACGGCGCCGAGGTGCCCGCCTACACCACCCTGGTCGACGTCAGCGCCCAGGTGAACGCCGACTACGTCGAGGCCCACCCGGACGCCGAACGCCTGGGCTCGCTGGACCGGGTCACCGCCGAACGCCATGGCGCGATCCGCGTCGGCAGCCCGGCCGAACTGGCTGATGTCGCCACGCTTTTCGCCGCATTCGGCATGCACCCAGTGGGCTTCTACGACCTGCGGGACGCGGCCTCGCCCGTCCCGGTGGTATCGACGGCGTTCCGCCCGATCGACGACGACGAACTGGCCCGCAACCCGTTCCGGGTCTTCACCTCGATGCTGGCCACCCGGGACCGCCGATTCTTCCACCCCGATCTGCGCGACCGCGTGGAAACCTTTGTGGCACAGCGGCAACTAGTCGACCCGAACCTGATCGACACCGCCCGGTGCGTGGCCGCCGACGGCGAATGCCCGGCCGCGGCTGCCGGTGACTTCGTGCAGCGGGCCGTCGAGACCTTCAGCCTGTCCCGCGACCCGATCGACCGGGCCTGGTACGACGAACTGTCGACGGTCTCCGCCGTGGCCGCCGACATCGCCGGCGTGGGCAGCACCCACATCAACCATCTGACCCCCCGCGTGCTGGACATCGACGACCTGTACGCCCGGATGAGCGCGCGCGGGATCGCGATGATCGACGCCATCCAGGGACCACCGCGACAAACGCCGGCGGTCCTGTTGCGCCAGACATCATTTCGCGCCCTGTCTGAACCACGCCGGTTCGCCGAGCCCGATGGCAGCGTGCACGATGGCAGCCTGCGGGTCCGGTTCGGCGAGGTCGAGGCCCGTGGCGTCGCGTTGACCCCCAAAGGCCGCGAACGCTACGACGCCGCCATGGCCCAACCGGACCGGGACGCGACGTGGGGTGACCACTTCCCGGACACCGACGCCGAGATGGCCAGCCAGGGTCTGGCCTACTATCGGCACGGCGACCCCAGCAAACCCGTTGTCTACGAAGACTTCCTGCCCGCATCGGCGGCCGGGATATTCCGCTCGAACCTGGACTCCGACGCCCGCAAGGCCGACGGTGACGCCGGTGACTACTCCTGGCAGTGGATGGCCGGCGCGATCAACACCGAACTGCTCGACCCTTACGCACTCTACGAAAAGGCGGCATCATGACAACGATGGAACAGACCCTGCCCACCGCGACCCAGTTGCGCGACGCTGTCAGGGTCGCGCTCTCGACACTCGGCGCAACAGTAGAACTGGGCGCACCCGGTCAGCACGGCGTGCAGGCCAGCACCCCGATCACCGGTGACATTCTCTTCACCCTGCCCGAGTGCACCGATCCCAACGCCGCCATTGCCGAAGCGGCCCAAGCCTTTACGTCATGGCGCACCACCCCGGCACCGGTCCGCGGAGCGCTGGTCGCCCGGCTCGGCCAGCTGCTGACCGAGCACAAGGAGGCGCTGGGCACGCTGGTCACCATCGAGGCCGGCAAGATCACCTCCGAGGCCCTCGGCGAGGTGCAGGAGATGATCGATATCTGTGAGTTCGCCGTCGGGCTGTCGCGCCAGCTCTACGGCAAGACCATCGCCTCCGAACGTCCGGGCCATCGGCTGATGGAGACCTGGCACCCGCTCGGCGTCGTCGGCGTCATCACCGCATTCAACTTCCCCGTCGCGGTGTGGGCGTGGAACACCGCCGTCGCCCTGGTCTGCGGCGACACCGTGGTCTGGAAGCCGTCGGACCTGACCCCGCTGACCGCCGTCGCCTGCCAGGCCCTGCTCGAACGGGCCGCCGCCGACGTCGGCGCACCCCAGGCCGTCGGCCGGCTGATCCTGGGCGGACGGGACGTCGGTGAGGCCCTTGTCGATGACCCGCGGGTGGCGCTGGTCTCGGCCACCGGATCGGTCCGGATGGGCCGGGAGGTCGGCCCGCGCGTCGCACGACGGTTCGGCCGGGTCCTGCTGGAACTGGGCGGCAACAACGCGGCCGTCGTCACCCCGTCGGCCGACCTGGACCTGGCAGTGCGCGGCATCGTGTTCTCCGCGGCGGGCACCGCCGGCCAGCGCTGCACGACGCTGCGCCGACTGATCGTGCACCGCAGTGTGGCCGACGCCCTGGTCGAGCGCATCGTGACGGCCTACCGCAGCCTGCCGGTCGGCAGCCCGACGGCCGACCGGACGCTGGTCGGCCCGCTGATCCACGAGCGCGGATACCGCGACATGGTGGGCGCCCTCGAGCAGGCCCGCGCCGACGGCGGCGAGGTGTTCGGCGGCGAGCGCCACGACCTCGGCGAGGGTTCCTACTATGTCGAGCCGGCCGTCGTGCGGATGCCGTCACAGACGCCCATCGTGCACACCGAGACCTTCGCACCGATCCTCTACGTGCTGACCTACGACACCATCGACGAGGCAATCGCGCTGAACAATGCTGTCCCGCAGGGTCTTTCGTCGTCCATCTTCACCGCCGACATCCGCGAGGCCGAACGATTCCTCGGCCCCGACGGCTCGGACTGCGGGATCGCCAACGTCAACATCGGCACCTCGGGCGCAGAGATCGGCGGGGCGTTCGGCGGCGAGAAGGAAACCGGTGGCGGCCGCGAATCCGGTTCGGATTCCTGGCGGGCCTACATGCGCCGTGCCACCAACACGGTCAACTATTCGTCGGAACTGCCGCTGGCGCAGGGCGTCCAGTTCGGCTGACCGGCGATCTGCTCAGCGCCCACTGCTGAGCAGATGCGAAAATGGGGGGATGCCGGAAAAGAAGCGACCCCGCCGCCGGCTCGCACCCGAGGATCGCCGGGACGAACTGCTCAAGCTCGGCTCGGAGATCTTCGGCCGGCGCCCCTACGACGAGGTCCGCATCGAGGAAGTCGCCGAACGTGCCGGTGTGTCAAGGGCTTTGATGTACCACTACTTCCCCGACAAGCGGGCGTTCTTCACCGAGGTGGTCCGCACCGGGGCCGCGCAGCTGTACCAGGCCACCGACACCCCGACGGAGCCCGGGCAGAGTTTCTTCGGCCGGGTGCGCGCCGGCGTGCTGGCCTACCTGCGGTACCACGAGCAGCATCCGCACGAATCACTGGCCGCGCACGTCGGCCTGGGACGCTCGGATCCGATGCTGCGCTGGGCCGACGAGGCCGACAACGCCCGCCAGATGCAGCGGATCCTCGACGCGATCCACGACGTCGTTCCGGTCCTGCCGGAACTGGTGGAGCGTGATCTGAAGACGGTGATCTACGGCTGGCTGGCTTTCACCCTGGAACTGTGCCGGCAACGGATCATCGACCCGTCACTGGATGCCGGCCACCTGGCGGACGCCTGCGCGCACGCCCTGCTCGACGCACTCGGCCGGGTGTCCGGGATCCCGAACCTGCTCGCGAGTGCCGTCGCCGCCGAGAACCGTTAGTCGGCGACGCCGCAGCGGTTGTTGAAGTCGATGACCGGCTGCCGGATGGCGGCGAGTTCGTCCTTCACCTGCTGGTTGGCGTCCATGTACTCACGGATCTTCTCCTGCCGCTCCGACTTCGGCATCGCCTTGAGGCTGGTCAAGAAGTCGTTGACGACAGGATGGGTGAACAGGTACGCCGACGTGGCCGTCGACACCCCGCCCGTGATGCCGGCCAGATCGGCAGCCGTGCAGTTGGGCTCATCGGCCATCGCGGTAGCGGCGCTTCCCAACATGACGGCCCCGGTGGCAACGGCCACACACGCCGATCGGATGATTCGCGACATACCTAAACTCCTCCACTGGCTCGGACAAAACGGGATCAGTTGTTGGGCGTCGGGCGCGGCGGCCGCGGACGCGGCGGACTCGGCACGTTGTCAGGACCGTTGCCGGTGACAAGATCGGATTCGAATGTGCCTTCACACGTCAGGCCGACGATACACGGATACGACGTCGAGGTCGGGGGCCCCGACTGTCCCGGCGCCGGCGGGTCGGTGCACAGCATCGTCCCGTTACGCGCCTCACAATCGGCACCGGCCGGGGCGGCGACGTAGACACCGACCACCGAAACCGCCACCGACACCATCGGCACCATGAGGAGTCCGGCCAACCGCATAGGTCATCTCCTACCCGAAATATGCACTACCCCGTCTCGTGACACACCTCGACGCGGGGCCAAATCCAAAGGCTCCGAACATCCTTATCTCGATGTGGTGACAGGAATACTATGCACGTTGCCACGGTGGCGCAACGAATAGCACGAAGCGTAGAAGCGCACACACGCAGTCGGCATCCCCCATACCGGGGGAAACCGTTGGGAAAATCGCTGTTACGGCGTCATCTCCGGACCCCCACCACACCGGGCGCGGAAGTCCTCCAACGGCTGCCGAATGGCCTGAACCTCGGCCCGTTGATCCGGATGTGCGTCACCGTACACCCGAAGCTGTTCGCGCCGTTGCTCTTTGGGTAAGCCCTTCAAACCGGTGATGAATGCGTTGACGTCCGGGTGGGTGAACAGATACCCCGACATCGCCGCCGACACCCCGGACATGACGCCCGCCAGATCCGCCGACGTACAGTTCGGCGGCGGATCCGCGGCAGCCGTCACCGTCGGACCCACAATGGCCACGCCAATGACCGCGGCCGCGCCCAGTCCACGAAAAAGAACCGACATTCTGAACTCCATTCACCAACCGCCGAACGTGATGCCGAAACCGTTGTCGTCGCAATACCAGTCATAACCGCACGGATAGGGCACCATCGGGCCCGACATGGTGCCGGGGCCCTGGCCGGTATTCCCACCCCGGGCGGAGCCCTGTCCACACAACGTCGTCCCCGCCGAACTGACGCAGTCCGCGGTGGCCGGTGCCGACAGTGCCAACCCCCCGAGCACGAGCCCCGCGCCCAGAACCGGTATCGACAGAAGTTGTCTGCGCATGAGCCATCCACCTCCTATCTCGGATGTTCCCATCGTCTCACTGTTTGTCGGAGGGTGTTGGCACGATGGGGAGATGGCCGCCTCGACCGATCCGCTGGCCCGCTTCAGTGCGCTGACGCGGGAGTGGTTCGCGGGCACGTTCGTCGAACCCACCGCGGCCCAGGCGCAGGCCTGGCAGGCCATCGCGGACGGGGAACACACGCTGGTCATCGCCCCGACCGGTTCGGGCAAGACGCTGGCCGCCTTCCTGTGGGCCATTGACCGACTGGCCGGGGCCCCGGCGGCGCAGAAGGGCACCCGCGTGCTCTACATCTCGCCGCTCAAGGCGCTGGCCGTCGACGTCGAACGCAACCTGCGGACACCGCTGACGGGCATCACCCGCATCGCCGAGCGCACCGGCGTCCCGGCCCCGGACATCAGCGTCGGCGTGCGCTCGGGCGACACCCCACCCAACCGCCGCCGTGAGCTGATCACCAAACCGCCCGACATCCTCATCACCACACCCGAGTCGCTGTTCCTGATGCTGACCTCGGCCGCCCGCGAGACGCTGGCCTCGGTGCAGACCGTCATCGTCGACGAGGTACACGCCGTGGCCGGCACCAAACGCGGCGCGCACCTGGCGCTCTCGCTGGAACGCCTGGACGCACTGCTGAGCCGCCCGGCCCAGCGCATCGGGCTGTCGGCCACCGTGCGCCCACCCGAGGAGGTCGCGCGGTTCCTGGCCGGCGGGGCGCCCGCCACCATCGTTGCGCCCCCGGCCGCCAAGACGTTCGACCTGGCCGTGCAGGTTCCCGTGCCCGACATGGCCAATCTCGAGAACAACTCGATCTGGCCGGACGTCGAGCAGCGCATCGTCGACCTGATCGAGAACCACCGCAGCTCCATCGTGTTCGCCAACAGCCGCCGGCTGGCCGAGCGACTCACGGCCCGGCTCAACGAGATTCACGCCGAACGCAGCGGCATCGAATTGGGCGGCAAGAACCCCGGCGTGGCCGGCGGCGCCCCGGCCCACGTCATGGCCAGCGGCCAGACCTACGGCGCGACAACCGAACTGGCCCGGGCACACCACGGCTCGGTGTCAAAAGAGACCCGCGCCGAGGTTGAGGAGGAGCTGAAGTCGGGCAGGCTCAGGGCGGTCGTGGCCACCTCCAGCCTGGAGCTGGGCATCGACATGGGTTCGGTCGACCTGGTGATCCAGGTGGAAGCGCCGCCGTCGGTGGCCAGCGGGCTGCAGCGCATCGGCCGGGCCGGGCACCAGGTCGGTGAGATCTCCCGCGGCGTGCTGTTCCCCAAGCATCGCACCGACCTGATCAGCTGCGCGGTCAGCGTGCAACGCATGCTCGACGGGCAGATCGAGACGATGAAGGTACCGGCCAATCCGCTCGACGTCCTCGCGCAGCACACCGTGGCGGCGTGCGCGCTGGAGCCGGTCAGCGCCGACGAATGGTTCGACACCGTGCGCCGGGCCGCGCCGTTCGCGACGCTGCCCCGCAGCGCGTTCGAGGCAACACTGGACCTGCTGTCCGGCAAGTACCCGTCCACCGACTTCGCCGAACTACGGCCGCGACTGGTCTACGACCGCGACACCGGCACGCTCACCGCCCGGCCCGGTGCGCAGCGGCTGGCGGTCACCTCCGGTGGCGCCATCCCCGACCGCGGCCTGTTCACCGTCTACCTGGCCGCCGGCGACGGAAAGACCTCGCGGGTCGGCGAACTCGACGAGGAGATGGTCTACGAGTCCCGGCCCGGTGACGTCATCTCACTGGGCGCCACCAGCTGGCGGATCACCGAGATCACCCACGACCGCGTGCTGGTGGTCCCGGCGCCGGGCGAACCGGCCCGGCTGCCGTTCTGGCGCGGCGACGGCGTGGGACGTCCCGCCGAACTCGGCGCGGCCGTCGGTGCCTTCACCGGAGCGGTGGCGCGACTGGACCGGGACGCCTTCGATGAGCGTTGCCGCGCAATCGGATTCGACGAATTCGCTACCGCGAACCTGTGGCGACTGCTCGACGACCAGCGCGCCGCCACCGGCACGGTGCCCTCGGACACCACGCTGCTGGTCGAACGGTTCCGCGACGAACTCGGCGACTGGCGGGTCATCCTGCACTCCCCCTACGGCCTGCGGGTACACGGCGCACTGGCGCTGATGGTCGGCAAGCGGCTGTTCGACCGTTACGGCATCGACGAGAAGCCGACCGCATCCGACGACGGCATCATTGTGCGACTGCCCGACGCCTCGGACAACACTGAGAATGCCCCCGGCGCAGACCTTTTCGTGTTCGACGCCGACGAGGTGGCCGCGCTGGTGACCGCCGAGGTCGGCGGGTCGGCGCTGTTCGCGTCCCGGTTCCGCGAATGCGCGGCCCGCGCGCTGCTGCTGCCGCGCCGGCATCCCGGCAAGCGTTCGCCGCTGTGGCATCAGCGTCAGCGGGCCGCCCAGTTGCTCGACGTGGCACGGCGCCACCCCGACTTCCCGATCGTGCTCGAGGCGGTCCGGGAATGCCTGCAGGACGTCTACGACGTTCCCGCGCTGACCGACCTGATGGCGCGGATCGCGGCCCGGCGGGTCCGGGTACAGGAGGTCCAGACCGGGATGCCGTCGCCGTTCGCGGCGTCGCTGCTGTTCGGTTACGTCGGCGCATTCATGTACGAGGGCGACAGCCCGCTGGCCGAAAGACGCGCTGCCGCACTGTCCCTGGATACCGCGCTGCTCGCCGAGCTGATGGGTCGCGTCGAGTTGCGCGAGCTGCTCGACGCGGACGTGGTGGCCGGCACCGAACGGCAGCTGCAACACCTCACCGCCGAACGGGCCGCCCGCGATGCCGAGGCGGTTGCCGATCTGCTGCGCCTGCTGGGCCCGCTCACCGAGGAGGAGATCGCCTCCCGCAGCACCGCCGCCGACGTGGGCGCCTGGCTCGAAGGTCTGCGTGCCGCGCGCCGGGTGCTGACGGTGTCGTTCGCGGGCCGGCCGTGGTGGGTGGCCGTCGAGGACATCGGCCGGCTGCGGGACGGGGTGGGCGTCGCGGTCCCGGTCGGCGTGCCGGCGGCGTTCACCGAGCCCGTCGTCGACCCGCTCGGCGAGTTGGTCAGCCGCTATGCCCGCACCCATGGCCCGTTCACCACCGCCGCGGTGGCCACCCGGTTCGGGCTGGGCCTGCGGGTGGCCGCCGACGTCCTGGGCCGGCTGGCCGCCGATCGGAAACTGACCCCCGGCGAATTCGTCGACGCCGCAGTCGATTCGCCCGGATCCGAGCAGTGGTGCGACAGCGAGGTGCTGCGCATCCTGCGGCGCCGCTCGCTGGCCGCGCTGCGCGCACAGGTCGAGCCCGTCGACACCGCGGCCTACGGCCGCTTCGTGCCGGCCTGGCAGCAGGTCGGCGCCGCGTCGACCACCGGGGTCGACGGACTGGCCGCTGTCATCGAACAACTCGCCGGCGTGCCGTTGCCGGCCAGTGCGGTCGAACCCCTGGTGTTCGGCCAGCGGGTGGCCGACTACTCCCCGGCGATGCTCGACGAACTGCTGGCCTCCGGGGAGGTCATCTGGTCGGGGCGCGGGTCGATCTCCGTCGGGGCGTCGGGCACCACCGACGGCTGGGTGGCGTTCCACCCGGCCGACACGGCGCCGCTGACGCTCGGCGCGCCACTCGATCTGGACCTGACCGACGTGCACCGGGAGATCCTGGCGGCCCTCGGCACCGGCGGCGCGTACTTCTTCCGTCAGCTCCAGATACCCGGGGTCACCGAACCTGCGCTCAAAGATGCACTGTGGCAACTGATCTGGTCCGGCCATGCGACCGGTGACACCTTCGCCCCGGTGCGCGCGCTGCTGACCGGGCCGCGACGCTCGGGAACCCCGGCGCATCGGCAACGACGCGCACCCCGGCTGAGCCGCTACAGCGTGGCCCGGCCGCAGGGACGAAGCGCCGATGCGACAGTCGCGGGGCGGTGGTCGGCACTGCCTGTGGCCGAACCGGATTCGACATTGCGGGCCCACTTCCAGGCCGACCAGCTGCTGGCCCGCTACGGGGTGCTGACCCGGGGCTCGGTGGCCGCCGAGGAAGTGCCCGGCGGGTTCGCGATGCTCTACAAGGTGCTGACCGCCCTCGAGGACGCCGGCCGCTGCCAACGCGGCTACTTCGTGGAATCCCTCGGCGGGGCCCAGTTCTCGCTGGCCGGAACCGTCGACACCCTGCGCGGCTTCGCCACCGGTATCGACGGCGGCGCTGTGCCGGACGCACCCGGTGTCGTGGTGGCGGCCTGCGACCCGGCCAACCCGTACGGGGCGGCCCTGCCGTGGCCGGCCGGGGATGCCGCGCACCGGCCGGGCCGTAAGGCCGGCGCGCTGGTGGCCCTCGTCAGCGGCGAGTTGGCGTGGTTCATCGAGCGCGGGGGCCGCTCGGTGCTGACGTTCACCACCGATCCCGGTGTGCACCGCGCGGCCGCGACCGCGCTGGCCGACCTGGTGAGCGCGCGGCGGGTCGATGGGCTGCTGGTCGAGCGGATCGACGGGATACCGGTGCTCGGTGACACCGATTCCGCTGCGGCGCAGGCATTGATGTCGGCCGGGTTCACCAAGACGCCCCGCGGGCTGCGGTTGCGCTGATGCCCGAAGGCGACACCGTCTTTCGCACGGCCGCGGCATTGCGGGCGGCCCTGGCCGGCCGGACGCTCACCCGCTGCGACATCCGGGTGCCGCAGTTCGCCACCGTCGATCTGACCGGCCAGACCGTCGACGAAGTACTCAGCCGCGGCAAGCACCTGTTCATCCGGGTGGGGTCGGCCAGTGTCCACTCGCATCTGAAGATGGACGGCAGCTGGCAGATCGGCCACACGCGGCCCGCCGGGCACAAGGTCCGCATCGTCCTGGCCACGGGTGACGTCACCGCCGCCGGAGTCGACCTCGGTATTCTGGAAATCCTGCCCCGCGCCGACGATCTCGACGTCGTCGCGCACCTGGGTCCGGACCTGCTCGGCCCGGACTGGTCGGCGCCGGCCGCCGCCGCGGCGTTGAGTGCCGACCCGGACCGCCCATTGGCCGAGGCGCTGCTGGACCAGCGGGTGATGGCCGGCGTCGGCAACGTCTACGCCAACGAGCTGTGTTTCGTGTTCGGCCGGCTGCCGGAGGCCCCGGTGAGCTCCCTGACCGATCCGCTGCGCGTCGTGAACCGGGCCCAACAGATGTTGTGGGCCAATAGATTACGGATGCATCGGACCACCACCGGCGACACCCGGCGCGGCCGCGAGCTCTGGTTCTACGGCCGGGCCAGACTGCCGTGCCGCCGGTGCGGCACGCTGATCATGACGGCCAGCAGCCAATCACGGGTCACCTATTGGTGCCCGTCCTGCCAGCGGTGAGCGCCCAGGGTCGCTGCCGACCTACTTCCTCGCCGACTCAGCGTTGCCTGCGAGGTTCTCCGAGTAGCCATCGCGCGGGATGCTGAGTCGATCCGCCGGGGGCGGTCAGATGCAGCCGCTGACGCTGATCCGGCGGCCGACGTTCGCGCACACATTGACGTTCGGCAACACCGGGGGCGGCGGCACGTATACCGGCGGGGGCGGCGGGGGCACATACGCCGGCGGGGGCGGCGGCAGGTAGTTCATCTCATAGAGCGGATCGGCACATCCGCTGACGTCGATACGTGGTCCGCCGATCGAACCGCACACCGCGCCACTCACCGGGGCGCTGATCACGGCGGCACCACTACCCAGCAGCAGTGCGGCGACACACAGGGCGGCACGCCCCGTTCTTACGACCATCATTCGTCTCCAGCCTCAGCCCGCCGCCCCGTCCGCAACGGCCTGTACGGCCTGATGCAGATGCAGAGCACGTGCTGCCTCGTGGTGAACCGGTTGCAGATCGAACACTACCTGCTTGATAGTGCCCGTGAACGCGTATGGCGCCTTGGCCTCGTAGGCCCGGTCGACCACCAGGCCGTTGTCGCGCCCGATGTCCAATCCGGCGTAGGAGGTGAACGCGACCGGCACCGTCTTGGGCATATCACCCTCGCCGATCGCCTCGCCGTTGGCCAGCAGCGTCACGTGGCCACCAGATCCCGGTGTCGGGGAATCGATTTCGAAAAGCACGCCAACAGTGACGTCGCCGCGGGGCACGGGCTCGGTGGACACCTGGGTGTAGGTCTCCACACCGAGCATGGAGTAGGTATGGTGCAACAGGCCGTCGGCGTCGATCCACAGGGCGTAGCCGCCGATGAAGTCGGCGTTGGCCACCAGAACGCCTTCGGCGCCATCGTCGGGAATATGGATGTCCGCCGAGATCGAATAGGACCGGCCCAGGATTCGGGGCGTCATGCCGCGCTGGATGTTCTGCACATCGCCCTGGAAGGCAAATTTCGTCACCGTCGGCATCGGCGGGAGGTCACCCAACAACACCGACATCCCGCCCAACAGCGGCAGCACCCGGTTGCGCTCGGCCTCGGCCCACCACAGCTCCTGCAATTCGGTGAGTTTGTCCGGGTGCTCGGCGGCCAGGTCGTGAGCCTGCGAGAAATCGTCAGGCAGGTAGTACAGCTCCCAGATGTCGTTGGCAGGGTCGTAGTCGCCATCCGGGCCGAACCGGCTGATGGTGGCCGGCGAGAAGTCCCACGGCGCCTTGTCCAGTCGCGTGCACGCCCACCAACCCTCGGAATAGATGGCGCGGCTCCCGAACATCTCGAAGTACTGCACGGTGCGCGACTCGGCGGCCCCTGCGTCGGTCAGCGACGCCCCGAAACTGCTGCCGTCCATCGGTTCCTGCTCGACGCCGCCCACACTCACCGGCTCCGGCAGCCCGATCAGATCCAGCACCGTGGGCGCGATGTCGATGCAGTGGGTGAACTGCGCGCGGGGCGCCTTGTCGGGCGTGATGCGGGCGGGCCACTGCACCACCATCGGATCGCGGGTGCCGCCGAGATGGCTGGCCATCTGCTTGCCCCACTGGAACGGCGTGTTGTTGGCGTGCGCCCACGCCGCCGCGAAATGCGGTGCGGTGTGCTCGCCGCCGATCGCCTCGATACCGCCGTACTGTTCGATCAGCGCCAACTGTTGTTCGGCCTCGAGCACGATCCCGTTGAGGAACGTCATCTCGTTGAACGACCCGGTGATGGTGCCCTCCATCGAGGCGCCGTTGTCGCCCCAGATGTAGAAGATCAGTGTGTTGTCCAGATCGCCCAGGTTGTCGACGGCCTCGAGCAGTCGGCCCACGTTCGAGTCGGCGTTCTCGCTGAAGCCGGCGAACACCTCCATCTGCCGGGCGTAGAGCCGGCGCTGGTCGTCGGTGAGCGTGTCCCACGCCGGGAACAGATCCGGCCGCGGCGTCAGCTCGGTGTCGGGCGGGACGATGCCCAGGCGCTTCTGGCGCGCCAGTGTCTGTTCGCGGTAGACGTCCCAGCCGTCGTCGAACTTGCCCTTGTACTTGTCGGCCCACTCGGCGAACACGTGATGCGGCGCGTGGGTGGCACCGGTGGAGTAGTACATCATCCACGGCTTCTCGGGGTCCTGTGCCCGCACCGCGTGCAGCCACTCGACCGCCTTGTCAGTCAGATCGTCGGGGAAGTAGTACGGCTTGTCGCCGTCGCTCGATACCGGAACCCCGATGACGCCGTTATCCTGCGTGATGATCGGGTCGTACTGCCCAGCGGCACCGGACAGGAACCCCCACCAGTGGTCGAAGCCCCAGCCCTGCGGCCACCGGTCGAACGGGCCCGCGGCGCCCTGAACGTTGTCCGGCGTCAGGTGCCACTTCCCGAAACCGCCTGTGACGTAACCGTTGTCGCGCAGGATGCGCGGCAACGGTGTGATCGACTGCGGCAGTGTGGACGAGTAGCCGGGGTAGGGACCCGGGTACTCGGCGATCGAACCGAATCCGCAGCGATGGTGATTGCGGCCGGTGAGCAGGGCGGCGCGGGTCGGCGAACAGACCGCGGTGACGTGAAACCTGTTGTAGGTCAAGCCGTTCTCGGCCATCCGGGTCAGCGTCGGGGTACTGATTGCGCCGCCGAAGGTATCCGGACCGCCGAACCCGGCGTCGTCGATGAGGACGATCAGGACGTTGGGGGCATCCTCGGGTGGTCGCACCGGCGCCAGCATCGACCAGTCGCCCACCGATTCGCCCAGCGTGCGACCGGCCACACCGCCGAAGGTGCGGTCGGCGATGGGCAGCTGGGTACGGTCCGGGCTGAACTTGTGCATTGCCTCGGCCAGGCCGGCTTCCAGGGCCTTTACGGTCGACGCCGTCAGTGGCACCGCCGACTTGCTGGACGAGCCCGCCAGCGCCCGCTCCGCCGCGAGCTTTCCCGACTCCGGCAGGACGACGATCACCACACCGGTCCCGTCGGCCAGCGCCTGCCCGATCTTGTCCTGCAGACCGCTCTCGACCCGGTGCTTGGCGAACGCACCGACCAACGCACCCGCCGTCGCCCCGACCGCGACAGCGGCCAGCATTGGCGGTGCCAGCAAACCGACCGCGAGGCCCACCCCCGCGCCCCAACCGGCTCCCCTGCGCCCCAACCGGTTTCCGGTGTCGGCGATCACTGGATCGCCGTCGGCGTCCTTGGCGACCAGGATGGCGCCACGCACCTGCACCTGCTTGGCGGCGATCTCGCGGGTCAGCTTTTCGAAGTCGCGGTGTGCAACGTCCAGGTCCTGGTAAGCAGCAACGAGGACCAAATGCGGATCGTCGGGCATCTTCACCTCCGGTGTCGGCGGCCGATGCCGCGGGTTCATTCTTCACGCCACCCCCGCCGTCGTCTTGACATTCCGCGACAGTTCGTTGACATTTCAGGACATGTCGGTAGTGCGCGGAACCTCGCTGTCCGGGTTGCCGGAGTTGGTGACCCAGTTGGGCGGCGATCCCGCCGCGCTGCTGGAATCCGTGGGCATCCGCGCCGCCGACGTCGGTCGGCACGATGTGTTCGTCTCGCTGCCACGGGTGGCCATGGCGGTGGAGGCGGCCGCGGCGGTGACCGCGACACCGGACTTTGGCCGGCGCCTGGCCGAACGACAGGGTATTGACATCTTCGGCCCGGTCGGGGCGGCTGCGCGCACGTCGGCCACCGTCGCCGAGGCACTGATCATCTTCGAGCGCTTCCTGGCCGCCTATACCCCGGGTCTGGCAGTCCGCCTGTGCGACACCGACAATCCTCAGCAGGCGTTCCTCGAATTCAGATTCGTCGACCGGGATCTGCCGCCAGTCAAGCAGAGCGTCGAACTGTCGCTCGGCGTGACGCTGCGGGTGCTGAAGTTCCTCATCGGCGACACCTTCAACCCGGTCGCCGTGCACCTGCCGCACGAAGCGCTCACCGCGCCCGGTGATTACCGCCGGTACTTCGGTTGCCGACTCCGATTCGCCTCGCGCAGTGCGGGATTGGTCATTCTCCGCCGCCACCTGGACCAGCCGTTGCGGCATGACCGCATCGCGCACGAAACCATCATGGCCTACCTCGGTACCCTCGCCATCCGCGGTGACTCCGCTCGTGAGTCGACGGAGGCCCTCACCAACCAGCTGCTGCCCAGCGGCACCGTGTCACTGGAGCTGATCGCCTGCCAGCTGAATCTGCATCCCAAGACGCTGCAACGCCGGCTGGCCGCCGAGGGAACCACGTTCGCCGAAATCGTCGACCAGATTCGCCGGCGCCGCACCGAACTCCTGCTGCGCGACACCGACGTCACGCTCAGCCAGCTGGCACGCGAGCTGGGTTACGCGGAACACAGCGTTCTCAGTCGCTCCTGCCGGCGCTGGTTCGGTTGCGGCCCAGCGGAATTCCGGAAGTCCAGCCGGCAGGCGCCGGGCTAATGAGCCGGCTGCGCGGGAACCAACGACCAGTGCGCGGTGGCGATCAGGTCGCCGCGGACCAATGCGTCAGCACGATGCTGGTGCACCTCCAGATACCCCGGGTCGCTCACCATCTCGATGAACGCCGCCGGCGTCGGATACTCGACCAGCAGGATGGAATCCCACCACACCTTGTCGCCCTCGCCGAGGACGGTCGCAGGCATGGTGCCGCCATACCGGACCGTCGCGCCGACCCGCTCCAGATGGGGCGTGACCTCGTCGGCGTAGCGGCGGTAGCACTCGACTCCGTCCTCCCGGAAGGCGAGCAGATTGACCATCACCACCGGCTGGTCCTGCGGCAGCGTCGCAAGGGCGGCGAAATCCGGGATGATTTCGTTGGAATCGGACATGTGAGGTACTTCCCTTCCTGTCAATGGATTTCGTTCTTCGCACCGACCCTGGACCGCAGGAACGGCAGCACCAGTTCGGTTACGCGTGTGGGTTGCTCGAGCCAGGCCCAGTGGCCCACCCCGGGCAGCAGGTGCACTTCGGCCCGCGGGAACACCCGTCGCTGGCGGTGCGCCAGTTCGGGCGGCAGGTATGCGTCGGCCTCGCCCCAGATGACCAGAGCGTCGGGGTCGCGCGCCCGCAGCGGCGCCACCAGCGGTTCCATGTGCTGTGCGACGGAAGTGCTCCGGTAGAGTGCCAGCACGGCGCGCCTGGTCGCCGGCGGATGCAGGTGCCCGGCGATGGTCTCGATCCACTCGGGCGTCAGCCCAGGATTCTGATGCCGCAGAATGGCTTTCACCACGCTCCGGGTGCTGCCGCCCATCGTGGCCTCGCCGACGACGGGGCGGCGCCACAGCCGCGCCAGGGTATGCCAGCGGTAGTCGAGCAGCACCCCGGTGTTGATCAACGTGATGCTGGCCAACCGGTCGGGGTGATTCGCGGCCCAGGTCAATGCGAAGGGGCCGCCGAAGTCATGGGCCACCAGATGCACCCGGCGCAGGTCGAAGTGCTCACCGACGCCGTCGATGAAGTCGGCGTAATCGCTGACGGTGTAGCCCTGGTCCGATCGCTTGTCGGCACCGGCGAAGCCCGGCATGTCCGGGGCCAGCACCGTGGCGAACTCACCGATCGCGCTCATCAACGGCCGCCAGTCCGCGCCCGAGCCCGGATTGCCGTGCACGAAGAGGACCGCTTCGCCCGATCTGCCGCTGCCACCGACGAGAACGGGTGCATGGACGCCACCCACGTTCACCTGGACCGTCTGCAACATGGCGCTCATCGACCGCTCTGTGCGACCGTCGCTGCCATCCGGGCCCGGTATCCCGACCTGGCCGAGGGATCGCCCTGGGTCATGACGGCGTCGGCCTGGAGTAGCCGCTTGATCCGGTCGGCCACCGCGGGCGGGGTGCCCGCGACCAGGCGCGCCACCGGCCCCATCTCGCGCGGTACGAAGATTTCCTCACGTCCCGATCGCAGCGCCCCGACGATCGCGTCGGCCACCTGCTCGGGTCCGACGATGCGCAGCCCGCGCCCCGGCACCAGGCCGTCGATCATGTCCGTGCGGATCAGTCCCGGCATCACGATGGTGGTGCGGACGCCGGTGCCGCGGGTCTCGGCGCGGACGGCCCGGGTGAAACCGACCACCCCGTGTTTGGTGGCCGCGTAGGTCGCACCGCCCGCGGTGGCGATCTGCCCCGCCGAGGAGGCCAGGTTGACGATATGGCCGTGCCCACGGGGCAGGAATCGCCGCAGCGCCAATTGAGTGCCGGTGAGCACGCCGCCGAGGTTGATGTCGAGCAGGCGCCGGGTGTCGGCGGGATCCTCGTCCACGAACAACCCGACCGGCGCCACGCCGGCGTTGTTCACCAGGACGTCGAGTGGACCGTTGGCGTCTTCGGCCGCGTCCAGGAACTCGGCGAACGACGCCGCGTCCCGCACGTCGAGAACCGAAGCGACTGCGCCGCTCCCTATTTCGGCCGCGGCGCGCGCGCAGGCGGCGGGGTCGATGTCCCCGATAGCCACCTTCATTCCGGCCCGCGCACAGGCCTGGGCGGTGGCCAGTCCGATGCCGCGGGCGCCGCCGGTGATCGCTACGGAGACTGGTCCGGAGATGAATGCCATGAGAGATCCTTCTGGTGAGGCTGAGTACTGATGCCTTCCAGGGTGCGGGTCGCCCGGGGCTCAAATCTTGACACTTCAGGACACAGTGTTGACAGTTGGAGACAATGCCTGGGACGCGTGTTCTGTCAAATATGACAAAACTTCACCGGTCGGTTGCCATACTGCGGGCATGGTTTCGTTGAGCGTGCATCTGATCCTGGGCATCGCCGTCATCGCCTGGATCGTCCGGGCCAATCCACAGATCTTCTCGCGGGTCGACGGCGGTCCCCGGTTCTCGACGATGGAGATCGTCTACTACGTCATCGGCATCGCCTCGGTGGTCCTCGGCTATTACTTCAACCACCAGTTCGTCGCGCAGTATGCGGTGCCCGGTGGCAACCCGATCTGGGGTCCGGGCAGTTGGCAGCAGTTCATCGCGCTGGGGTACGCCAACCCGGCGGCCGCGTCGGCCAGCCAGGATTACACGATCATCAACGTCATCCTGCTGCCGCTGTTCACCATTGCCGACGGTCTGCGCCGCGGGATCCGGCACCCCTGGCTGTTCTTCGTCTCCAGCTTGTTCACCAGCTGCGCGTTCGCGTACGCGTTCTACTTCGCCACCATGGAACGTCAGCACCGCCACTCCCGGGCGAGCGCTCAGCCACGTACAGAATCCGGGCCGAAAGCCGTACGTAGCTGAGCGCTCGCGCAAAGGGGGGGGCCAAGGGGGGGCTACGGCAGGGCGAGCCGGCAGATCTTGCGGACCACGCTGGCGAACTGCTTGTGCAGCGGCCCGCTGTTGTAGGGAATGCCGTAGCGCTCGCAGATCTCCTTGATCTCCGTGGCGATCTCGGCGTAGCGGTGCGCCGGCAGATCCGGGAACAGGTGATGCTCGATCTGGAAGCTCAGGTTGCCGGACAGAATGTGGAACCACTTGCCGCCGGACAGGTTCGCCGATCCGAGGATCTGCCGGAAGTACCACTGCCCGCGGGTCTCGGCATTGGTCTCCTCGACGGTGAATTCCTGGGTGCCGTCGGGGAAGTGGCCGCAGAAGATGATCATGAACGCCCAGACGTTGCGCATCAGGTTGGCGGTCATGTTGCCGGCGAACACGAACGGCGCGAACGGACCGGCCAGCAGCGGGAAGGCCACGTAGTCCTTCAGGGTCTGCTTCTTGGTCTTGGCCCAGATCTCGCGCAGCACGTCCTTCTTGTCGCGCACACCGATGTCGCCGGCGCGGATCTTCTCGGTCTCGAGCTCATGCAGCGCGACGCCGTACTGGAAGAACACCATCAGCAGGAAGGCGTAGACCGGGTTGCCCAGGAAGTACGGGCTCCACTTCTGCTCCCTGCTCATCCGCAGGATGCCGTAGCCGATGTCGCGGTCCATGTCGACGATGTTGGTGTAGGTGTGGTGCATGTAGTTGTGCGAGTGCCGCCACTGGTCGGCCGGGCAGGCGGTATCCCATTCGAACACCTGACCCTTGAGGTTCGGGTCACCCATCCAGTCGTACTGGCCGTGCATGACGTTGTGCCCGATCTCCATGTTGTCGATGATCTTGCTCAACCCCAGCAGCACGGTTCCGATCGGCCACGCCGGGGGCAGGAAAAGCATTGCCCGCCCGCCGATTTCGAGGGCGCGCTGGGCCTTGACCACGCTGCGGATGTAGTCGGCATCGCGCTCGCCCAGGTCGGCGATCACCCGCTCGCGAATGGCGTCCAGTTCGGCGCCGAACGCGTCGAGCTGGTCGGCAGTCATCCGCACGGTGCGGTCACCGACCTTCTTCTCGACGGCGGGACGGTCGATGGTCTCGGTGAAGTCATGTTGCAGAACAGTCATGAGGCAGGTCCTTTCGTTCTCAGAGATTCAGTTCGACGTCGCCGATCGGCGCCGTGATGCAGATCTGTACGTCTTCGTTGTCGGCGGTCGAAACCACGCCGGTAATGAGGTTCTTGACCGCACCGTGCGTCTTGCGGCGGGTGCAGCTGTGGCAGATGCCCATTCGGCAGCCACTCTCGGGGTTCAGCCCGGCGGCCTCGGCCTGCTCGAGCAACGGGCGGCCGTCGTCGTCGACGTCGATGCCAGAATCCGCGAAACGCACACGGCCACCGGAGGATTCGGCGGGATCGAAGGAAGGCGGGACAAAGCTCTCGGTCTGCGCGCCGGGATGCTGGGCCAGCACCGCATCGGCCAGCTGCGGCGGACCGCAGACGTAAACTGCGTCGGGATCGGGCTGGGCCAGGCGCAGGTGCTCGGCGCTGACGTGGCCGTCGAGCTCCCCGGCGCCCGAGCGGGTGTAGCCGTGCAGCACCCGCACGCCGGGCATCGCGGCGAGTTCCCGGGCGTAGGCCGCGTCCTCGGGCGTGCGTGCGTAGTGCACGAAGACGATGTCAGCGGCGCTGCCCTGGGCGCGCAGCGTGCGCACCATCGACATCATCGGGGTGATGCCGCTGCCGCCGCTGACGAACAGCATCCGCCGGGCCGTGCGGTCCAGCTCGAAGGTGGTGCCCGGGGCGCTCATGCCGACCACCATGCCGGGGTGGGCGAAGTCGTTGAGGAAGGTCGAGACCCGTCCGCCGTCGTGGCGGCCGACGGTCAGCTCCATCAGTTCCGAGCCCTCGGCGTTGGCCGGTGAGTAGGTCCGGGTGTGCCGGCGGCCGTCGATCTCGATGCTGACATTCACGTGTCCGCCGGCCCGGAATTCGGAGCACATGCGTGCACAGACGGCGTTCGGGCGGAGGGTCATCGTGACGCTGCGAGGGGTGGTGCAACGGGCCGTGACGACGGTGGCGCGAGCCTCCCGATCGGTCCAGGAACGGTCGACAAGCTCGGTATAGGCGTCGACGCCGTGGGGTCCGGTCAGCACGCTCACCAGCGGCGACCGTAGGACGCGCCGGGCGAGGCCGCCGGGCGATATTTGAGTGAACATGTGTACACCATTACCCCGCCGTGGTCCGCGGTCAACGAATTCGTCCCAAGATGTGGTACGTTTCACATTCAGTGAACAGTCGTACACCAAGTTCGAGGCCACACCGCTCGGGCCGGTCCCGGTCGCGCGATTCGCGCCGGGACACCGAGAGCCTGTCGCGGGTCGAACGAAAGGAAGCCACGCGGCGCGGGATCCTCGACGCCGCGCTGAACCTGTTGGAGAACGACAGCTTCGCCGCGTTGAGCCTGCGCGAGGTCACCCGCGAGGCGGGCATCTCCCCCACCGCCTTCTACCGGCACTTCGAATCGATGGAAGCCCTCGGCCTGGTCCTCATCGACGAGTCCTTCCGGACCCTGCGCGACATGCTGCGCGGAGCGCGCGCCGGGCAGCTCGACCCGACCCGGGTGATCGGCTCGTCGGTGGAGATCCTGTTCGACAGCGTGAACGCACGGCGGGAGTACTGGCGGTTCATCGCCCGCGAGCGCAACAGCGGCGTGACCGTCCTGCGCTACGCCATCCGAACCGAGATCCGGCTGATCACCTCGGAACTGGCGATCGACCTGGCCCGCTTCCCCGGCCTGCGCTCCTGGAGCGGCGAGGACCTGAACACGCTCGCGGTGCTGATCGTCAACGCCATGATCTCGATCGCCGAGGCCCTCGACGACACCGACGACCCCGCCGCGCTCGAAGAGATCCGGGCCACGGCGGTCAAGCAGCTCAAGATGATCATTGTCGGCGTGGCGAACTGGCGCTCGCACGACTGAGGCGTTGGCACATCCGTCATGCCACCGGAGCGAGTTGTCGTCGTGGAGCGATGTACCTCCGCCACTCGCCTCGCCTCCGCCAGGTACGTTCTGCCGTTGTCCACCTCCGCGCGACAACGAGCGACCAGGTGAGACCTGTCGGTGCACGGTGCAAGCCTGAGGGTCATGGCACGAAAAATGTTGCGCGGGATCGAGCTCCGATACCTGCTCACGCTCATGCTCACCGAAGAGGGAGCGATGACGGTATCCGACATGTGTTTCGAGATCGAACAACGCGGCTTCGACCTCCGAGGCCGGCCGTCCAAGGCCGTCTCGGACGCATTGCGCTGGGAGATGCGACTCGGTCGGGTAATCCAGCTCGAACGTGGCTGCTATCGATACGGCGACGTGCCTCGCTCCACCGAGTACCGAATGCGCCGCCGAGTGGCGGAGATCAACCGAGAGGCCAGAACGCTCGCCGACGACCCTCGTACCAGCGACGACCCCTGGCAGGACCACCTCAATCACTTGCTCTGAGCAAGACGGCACCCGAAGCGCTGGACCGGTCCCACCGTGTCGCTCGTTGTCGCGCGGAGGTGGACAACGGCAGAACGTACCTGGCGGAGGCGCGGCGAGTGACGGAGGCGCGCGAGTGGCGGAGGTGCGGCGCTCGGAAGGGGCAGCTCGACAACCCTGACGCCCGAGGTGCGACCGTGGCGTTACAACGCACGCTCACTGACGAATCGCCGCGGCTCGCCCGTCAACGGATCAACGAACGACAGACTGTGCGCCAGCAGCTGCAACGGAGTCGAAAAATCATCGGCAGCAACATCTTTGATCACCGGATACAACGGATCGCCGGCAATCGGCACCCCAAGCCCGGCCATGTGCACCCGCAGCTGATGCGTCCGGCCGGTCCGCGGCGTCAACCGGTACCGATCACCGCCCAGCGGCTCGACCAGCGTCTCCGCGTTCGGCTCGCCCGGCTCGACGAAAGCCTGCAGCACACCGCGCTGCTTGACGATCCGGTTGCGCACCGTGACCGGCAAGGACACCGCCGGAATACCTTCCGCCACAGCGTGATACGTCTTGGACACCGCACCGGCGGCGAACAGCGTCTGATACGCCCCGCGCACCTCTCGACGGACGGTGAACAGCAGCACACCGGCCGTCAGCCGGTCCAGCCGGTGCGCCGGTGAGAGCTCGGGCAACCCCAACGAGCGGCGCATCCGAACCACCGCCGTCTGCGCGACGTGCGAGCCCCGCGGCATGGTGGACAAGAAGTGCGGCTTGTCCACCACGACGATGTTCTCGTCGCGATGCAGCACCGGGATATCGAACGGAACCACAACCTCGTCGGGCAACTCCCGGTAGAAGAACACCGACGAACCCGCGGGCAGATCGGTGTCCACCTCAACCACCGCGCCGAAGGCGGTAACCACCTCTCCGGCAAGCACTTTCGCGCCAGAGCCAAAACGCCGTTCGAACTCGGCGAAGACGTTGCCGCCCTGCAACCGCAACCGCGATCGCCCGATGCCGTCGTAACTCAATTCAGCGGGACCGGTTCCAGTATCTCCGCGCGCGCCTCGGGCGCCGCGGCCCGCAGCGCGTCGGCGGACTCGTCGTCGGGCTGCGTCTGCGAGAGCACCTCGGCCTCCACCCGCGCCACATACGTCGCCACCTCGCGGTCGACGTCCGCGGAACTCCAGCCCAGGATCGGCGCCACCACCTCGGCCACCTCGCGGGCACAGTCGACGCCGCGGTGCGGGTACTCGATGGAGATCCGCATCCGCCGGGCCAGGATGTCCTCGAGATGCAGGGCGCCCTCGGCGGCCGCGGCGTAAGCCGCCTCCACCTTCAGGTACACCGGCGCCTCGGTGATCGGATCGAGCAGCGAGGCGTCATCGGAGGCCAGCGCCAGCACGTCGTCGATCATCGAGCCGTACCGGTCCAGCAGATGCCGCACCCGGTAGGGATGCAGGTCATGCCGGGCGCCGTACTGCTCGGTCTGGTTGATCAGCGCGAAGTACCCGTCGGCACCCACCAGGGGCACCTTCTCGGTGATGGACGGCGCCACCCGGGTCGGGATGAACTCGGCGGCCGCGTCCACCGCGTCGGCCGCCATCACCCGATAGGTGGTGTACTTGCCGCCCGCGATGGCCACCAGACCGGGCGCCGGCGAGGCCACCGCATGCTCGCGGGACAGCTTCGAGGTCTCCTCGCTCTCACCGGCCAGCAACGGCCGCAGCCCGGCGTACACCCCGTCGATGTCGTCGTGGGTCAACTGCGTGGCCAGCACGGTGTTCACGTGATCGAGGATGTAGTCGATATCGGCCTTGGTGGCCGCCGGGTGGGCCAGGTCCAGATTCCAGTCGGTGTCGGTGGTTCCGATGATCCAGTGCGTGCCCCACGGGATGACGAACAGCACCGACTTCTCGGTGCGCAGGATGATCGCGACCTCGCTGACGATCCGGTCCCGCGGGACGACGACGTGCACACCCTTGGAGGCCCGCACCCGGAACCGGCCGCGCTGCTTGGACAGCGCCTGGATCTCGTCGGTCCACACGCCAGTGGCGTTGATGACGACGTGCCCGCCGACCTCGGTGACGTTCCCGTTCTCGGAATCCCGGACACGCACGCCGATCACACGATCGCCCTCGCGCAGCAGTGACACCACCTGCGTGGAGGTTCGCACCACGGCACCGTAGTGCGCCGCGGTGCGCGCGACGGTCATGGTGTGCCGGGCGTCGTCGACGACGGTGTCGTAGTACCGGATGCCGCCGATCAGCGCGCTGCGCTTGAGCCCCGGCGCCAGCCGCAGCGCACCAGCTCGCGTCAGATGCCGTTGCGGCGGAACGGATTTCGATCCACCCAGCTGGTCGTAGAGGAAGATCCCGGCCGCGACGTACGGTCGCTCCCAGACCCGGTTGGTCAACGGGAACAGGAACGGCAGCGGCTTGACCAGATGTGGCGCCAGCGTGGTCAGCGACAGCTCGCGTTCATGCAGGGCCTCCCGCACCAGACCGAATTCGAGCTGTTCCAGGTAGCGCAGGCCGCCGTGGAACATCTTCGACGACCGACTCGACGTCCCCGACGCGAAATCGCGGGCCTCGACCAGCGCGACCTTCAGGCCGCGGGTTGCCGCGTCCAGGGCGCTGCCCGCGCCCACCACGCCGCCGCCGATCACGACGACGTCGAACTGCTCGGATCCCAGGCGGTCCCAGGCCGCGGCACGCTGGGCGGGGCTGATGGCTGAACCAGGATCCGCACCCGGCGTCGGGTCTCCGGTCACAAAGCCTCCTTGTTACCCGTCAGTACGCGTCCCAGATTACGTGGTGCGGCCCCGCCGGGCCGCGCATTGGATCCGGCGGGCGACGGCTCGACCCGAAACCGAGCAAAAAGGACAATCTCCAGATTGTTTGCTGTAGTCTCCGCGCTGGGGCTAGATCACATTTCCGGGGGGAGATTTCCATGAATTCAGCACGTTCGTCCGTCCATGCCCGTTACATCGGCCGCGTCGGCGCACTGGCAGCCGCGCTGGGAATCGGGATGTGGTTCGGCGCACCACCCGGGCCGGCGTGGGCCACCGACGGCGATTCATCGTCGGCCTCGGCGACCGGACCGGCCGGCGATACACCGAGCGGCACCGGACACGGCGCCGGTACACCGAAATCCGCCCCGCCGGACCCGACGGACCCGCCGGACACCGACGATTCCCAGCCGGACGGACCAACCCCGGACGCACCGCCAGCGACGTCCGCTGACACCGGCGACGACCGTGTCGTCACCGACCCGTCCACCGACGTCGACGTCGATGAAGGCGGCGGCGACACCGACACTGCCACAACGGGACTCGAGTCCGACGCACCCACCGCGCCGCCGCGCGAAGAGCCGGCGGAGCCGCCCTCGGACGTGCCGACCAGCGACGCCAATGTGAAACCGTCCGGTGCGTCGGCACCGGGCAAGCCGACCACGGCACCCCTGGAATGGGCCACGCCCGCGGAGGCGCCGCTGCGCGCCGCCGACACCGAGCCGGCCGCAGCGGCCGGGCTACGCGTTGCTGACGATGCGACGCCGGCACCCGAGGCCGTCGTTCCCAGCGCGCGCCAATTCGCGGCGCTCAGCACGGTGTCCAACAAGGTGCAGGATCTGACCCCGGACCCGATTCAGCAGCTGCTGGAAGCGCCCGCCACGCTTATCAACGCCGCAGTGAACATCGTCGTGTCGTTCTTCGAGCCCATCTTCGGTCCGGGCGCGCTGTTCGACACCCCGTTGCTATGGGGACTGCTGGCGTGGGTACGCGAAGAGAGCAATCATGGACTCGCCAATCACACGCCGACCCTGAATCCAGCGACCACCAGCCAGGACATCGACGACAACCAGCTCCACGGCGTATTCGTGCCGAGCGGCGCGCCCGCTGATCCCGACGGCGACGTTGTCACCTACAGCGTGCCCGTCAGCGGGGCGGGCGCGCCCGCGCACGGCACCGTCACCACTGACCAGGCCACCCACACCTGGACCTACACCCCGGGTTCGGGCTGGGACGAAAAGGCCGACCTCACCGACAGTTTCACCGTGATCGTCAGCGACGAAGGCAGTGGCTTCCACATCCACGCGCCCGGCCAGACCCACACTGCCACCACCGTCATCGACGTCACGGTCATCGCGCCCGAGCACCCGCCCGCGATCAGCGATGCCGTACGGAACACGTCCGGTGCCGACGGCTCCGTCACCGGTTCGTTCCGCGTCACCGACGCCGATGGCGACGACGTCACCCTCGCCCTCGACGGACCGGCCTACGGCACCGTGGACTACGACGTGACGGCCATCGACGCCACCACCCGCGTGGTCACCTACTCGTACACCCTCACCCAGGCCGAGCGGTACCGTGCCGGGCTCACGGCGGCCGACGAGGTCGACTCGTTCACCTTCACGGTGAGCGACGACGAGGGCAATCAGGTTCAGAGTCTCGCGATCGACAACGTCGCGGTGCCCCCGCTGGTCGCGTCGGTCAGCGAGCCACTGCCCACTGCCGGCGGCAACGATATCTACGACCTGGTGATCCGCAACGACCAGCTGTACCTGGTTCAGACGTGGTCCAACACCCTGAGGATCGTCGACGCCGACACCCTGGAGCCGGCCGAAGCGGACATTGCACTGCCCAGCGGCATTCTCACCGGCTTCGCGGTATCGCCCGACGGGACGAAACTCGTCCTGACCGTTCGGAATTACACCAACAACGGCGCCTATCTCTTCGACCTCACCGCCCAGACGCCCACCGCTCAATACATCGCATCCGGGGACCCCCAGTGGGCGGAGATCAGCGCCGACGGCACCAGGGCGTACCTGTCCAACCTGGACAGCGGGTTCGGGGACCATCAAAGCGGATCCATTTCCGTCCTCGACATCTCGACGTCCACGCCGACGCGGCTGTTCGACATACCCACCGTGGGCCCAGAGGGCATGGTCCTCATCGGCGACAAGATCTATGTGACGAACATCGATCTGGGCGCCGTTTCGATCTACGACGCGCAGACCGGCGCGCACCTCGACACCTGGAACGGCGTGTCGGGCAATCTCTGGGACATCGACGTGCTGCCCGACGGGCAGCGCGTCGTGGTCAACGGCTCGGGCGAAGTGGTCTTCATCGACATCGCCACCGCGGCCACGCATCGGGTTCCGGTGACCGGCGGCCGGGAAGCGGTTGCGGTCAGCCCCGACGGCAGCCTGGCCTACACGCTGCAGTACGACTTCAGCCACCCACCGAACCTCATCGTCATCGACACCGAGACCTACGAGGTACTGGGCGATCCCGTCCCACTGCCGACCGGCATTTGGACCGTCGAGACCTCTTCGGACGGTTCTGTTTTCGTGCCCGGCTACAACAGCGTCTCCGTCGTCCGGTTCGTCGCGCCGACGGTGATCTAGTCCAGATCGTCGTGCGCCATCAACCGGCGCGCGGCCTCCACGATCGACCCGGACAGCGACGGGTACACCGACAGCGTCTGGGCCAGATCGGTCACCGAGATCCGGTTCTGCACCGCCAGCGCGATCGGCAGGATCAGCTCGGAGGCAATCGGCGCCACCACCACCCCGCCGATCACCACACCGGTGGCCGGGCGGCAGAAGATCTTCACGAACCCGTGCCGTAGCAACGACATCTTCGCCCGCGCATTGGTGCTCAGCGGCAGCATCAGTGTGCGGGCCGCCACACTGCCGTCGTCGATCGCCTTCTGCGGGATGCCCACCGCGCCGATCTCCGGCCGGGTGAACGTCGCCGACGCCACCGTCCGCAGCCGGATCGGTGAAACCCCCTCGCCCAGAGCGTGATACATCGCGATACGCCCCTGCATGGCGGCCACCGATGCCCGCGGGACCCGACCGGCGCCGTCGCCGGCGGCGCAGATGCCCGACGCCGGGGTGCGTGACACCCGGTCGACCGGAATGTAACCGCCCCGGCCCAGTTCGACACCGACCCGGTCCAGACCGAGGCCCTCGGTATTGGGCGTCGAGCCAATGCACATCAGGGCGTGACTTCCCTCGACCGTGCGGCCGTCGGCCAGGTTCACCCGCACCCCGTCGTCGTGCCGGACCACCGAATCGGCCCGGGCGTTCTTGACGACGGTGACGCCGCGCTCGGCGAACACCTCCTCGAGCACCGCGGCGGCGTCGCTGTCCTCGTGCGGCAGGATCTGGTCGCGGCTGGCCACCACGGTGCACGTCACGCCCAGCTCGGTGTAGGCGTTGCAGAACTCGGCCCCGGTGACCCCGGAGCCGACGATCACCAGATGCTTCGGCAGATCGGGCAGGTCGTAGAGCTGACGCCAGGTCAGGATCCGCTCGCCGTCGGGCACCGCGTTGGGCAGCACCCGCGGGCTGGCGCCCGTCGCGATCAGCACCACATCCGCCTTGAGCACCCCACCCACCCGGCCGTCGGGCGTGGTGACCTTCACCCGGTGGTGCGCCATGCCGGCGACGTCGTCGACCAGCTCGCCGCGGCCCCTGATGACGGTGATGCCGTTGTTGAGCAGCTGGGTGCCGATGTCGGCGGACTGCGAGGACGCCAGCGTCTTCGCGCGGTTGTTGATCTGGGCCAGGCTGATCTTCGCGGCGTCGACGCTGATGTCGAACCCGAGGCCCTCGGCCCGCCGCAACTCGGTGCGCACCCCGGTGGAGGCGATGAACGCCTTGGACGGCACACAGTCGAACAGCACGCACGCCCCGCCGATGCCGTCGCTGTCGACGACGGTGACCTGGGTGTTCGCCCGGTCGTAGCCGGCGGCCACCAGCGCCGCCTCGTATCCCGCCGGACCACCACCGATGATCACGATGCGCGTTGCCACGGCTTAGAACCTATTGCACCGGCCGCCGACCCGTTGACCGGACGGCCCGAGGCGTGGGGATTAAGATTCCGTCCCGTGCCGCTCTATGCCGCCTACGGCTCCAACATGCATCCCGAGCAGATGCTGCAGCGCGCCCCACACTCACCGATGGCCGGTACCGGATGGCTACCCGGCTGGCGGCTGACCTTCGGCGGCGAGGACATCGGCTGGGAGGGCGCGCTGGCCACCGTCGTGGAGGATCCCGACGACCCCGAGGCGCGGGTTTTCGTCGTGCTCTACGACATGACGGTCGAGGACGAGAAGGCCCTGGACCGCTGGGAGGGCTCCGACTTCGGGGTGCACAAGAAGATCAAGGTGCGCGTCGACCGCGAATCCTCGGACACCACAACCGATCCCGTGCTGGCGTGGCTGTATGTGGTGGACGCCTGGGAGGGCGGGCTGCCGTCGGCGCGCTATCTCGGGGTGATGGCCGATGCGGCCGAGATCGCCGGTGCGCCCGCGGCGTACATCCGCGATCTGCAGACCCGGCCGGCGCGCAACATCGGCCCGGGCACCTAGCCTTTCGCTCATCCACTCGGCGGCCCCTGCGAGAGTTACTCGAACAACGTCGCAGCCAACGCTCAATGGATCGTCAGAACCCGGCCGACCGCTCGACGATATTGGCCAGCACCCGCACCCCGACGCCCAGCGACCGCTCGTCCAGGTCGAAGTTCGGCTGATGCAGATCCAGCTGCGGGCCGCGGCCGCCCCACACCCCCAGTCGCGCCATCGCGCCGGGCACCTCCTCGAGGTACCAGGAGAAGTCCTCGCCGCCGCCGGACTGCCGGGTCTCGGCCAGCGCATCGGGGCTGACGGCCTCGATGGCGTGGGTGAAGATGCGCGTCGAGGTCTCCTCGTTGACCACCGGCGGCACCCCGCGCCGGTACTGCAGCGAATGCTCGATGCCCAGCGGGGCCAACAGGCCCGAAATCGTCTCGCGGACAATCGATTCCAGGCTCAGCCAGGTTTCCCGGTCGGCGGTCCGGATGGTTCCCGACAACGTGCCACTCTGCGGGATCGCGTTGGCGGCCTGCCCGGCGTTCACCGCGCCCCACACCATCACCGTCGACGTCCGCGGGTCCACGCGCCGGGACAGCACGCCGGGCAACCCCGTGATCAGCGCGCCCAGCCCGTACACCAGATCGGTGGTCAGGTGCGGGCGCGAGGTGTGCCCGCCCGGCGAGTGCAGCGTGATCTCCACCCAGTCCGCAGCCGATGTGATGGGCCCGGGCGTGATGGCCACCCGCCCGACGTCCAGCCGCGGATCGCAGTGCATCGCGAAGATCCGCGACACCCCGGTGAGCGCCCCGGCCGCGATCGCGTCGATCGCACCGCCGGGCATCAGCTCCTCGGCGGGCTGGAAGATCAGCCGGACCGCCACCGGCAGTTCCGGCAGCGCCGTCAGCGCCAGCGCAGTACCCAGCAGGATCGCGGTGTGCGCGTCGTGCCCGCAGGCATGCGCCACCCCGGGCACCGTCGAGCTGTACGGCGCGTCGGTGCGTTCGCTCATCGGCAACGCGTCCATATCGGCGCGCAGCGCGATCCGGGGCCGATGCTCGGGACCCATATCGCACACCAAACCCGTTCCACCGGGCATGATTTCGGGCTTCAGCCCGGCATCGGTGAGCTTCTCGGCGACGAACGTCGTGGTCGCGTACTCCTGCCGGCCCAGCTCCGGATGACGGTGAATGTGCCGGCGCCAGCCCACCAGCTCGTCGTAGTTGGAGGCCAGCCAGGACTCGACGGTGTCGGAGATGTCGGGCTCGCCGAACGGTTCGCTCACGACGCGACCCTCCGCTCCGCCCGGTCGAGCACCCGGGCCCGCTCCGCAGGCGTCTGCGCCAGCGTCACCACCGTGCGGGCCAGCAGCACCGCCCCGTCGATCACCGCGGCGTCACCGCCGGGGGCCACCGAGGCAGCCGCGAACTCGGGCTGATGCACCGACACCCCCGCCTCGGCGCCCACCCCGACCACTGGGTGGATGCCGGGCATAACCTGCGTGACGTTGCCCATGTCGGTGCTGCCCAGCGGCAGCGTGGCCTCGACCTCGGGTGGCAGCGGGGTGCGGCCCAGCCGTTGCATCTCGGCCCGGAACACGTCGGCCAGCCAGGGGTCCGGCGCCAGCGCCTCGTACGTCGGCTCGGTCTCGCTGACCTCGTAGTCGCAGCCGGTGGCCAACGCCCCGGCCAGGAAGCAGTCACCGACCCGGTCCTCGAGCTCACGCAGCGACGCGGTCCCGGCCGCCCGCATGGTGTAGCGCATCCCGGCCCGGGCGGGGATGACGTTCGGCGCGGCCCCGCCGTCGGTCACGATGCCGTGCAGCATCTGCCCGGGCGCCAGCTGCTGGCGCAATAATCCCAGCGCCACCTGCGCCACGGTGACCGCATCACCGGCGTTGACCCCCAGGTACGGCGCGACGGCGGCGTGCGCCTCCCGGCCGTGGTAGCGCACCGCGACCTCCGAGAGCGCCAGCGAGCGGGCCGCGGCGATGTCGATGGCGCCGGGATGGATCATCACGGTGGCCGCCAGGTCGTCGAATGTTCCGGCCCTGAGCAGCAACACTTTTCCGCCGCCGGCCTCCTCGGCCGGGGTGCCCAGCAGCACCACCGTCAGGCCGAGTTCGTCGGCCACCTCGGCCAGCGCCAGCGCCGCACCCACCGCCGCGGCGGCGATGATGTTGTGCCCGCAGGCATGTCCGATCTCGGGCAGTGCGTCGTACTCCGCGCACACCCCGACCTTCAGCGGCCCACTGCCGTACGACGCCCGGAACGCCGTCGCCAGCCCGCCCGGCGCGTCGATGATCTCGAAACCCCGTTCGGCCACCAGCGCACGGGTCTTGGCCGCGCTGCGGAACTCCTGGAACGCCAGCTCGGGTTCGGCGTGGATCGAGTGCGAGAGTTCGAGCAGGTCACCGCGCCGCGCCAGCACAGCGTCACGGACGCTGTCGGGGGCGGTGGCCGTAGGCATCCCAGCAGTATCGCACCGCTGCGATGACGGCGACTTCCGCACCAGGGTTGTTCCGGACCCCGGCGCACGACCCTGCTGTAGAAGTCGGCACCACCATCGAACGCCGCCTACGCTGCGGGGGTGACCGATGCCAGGCAGGCCGCCGCGGTGATCGCCGAGCACACCCGCGTGCCCCATCACGACGTCGCGGTGGTGCTCGGTTCGGGCTGGGCGCCGGCCGTCGACGCCCTGGGCACCCCGACGGCCACCATCCCGATGGCCGAGCTGCCCGGCTTCTCCGCGCCGACCGCGGCCGGGCACGGGGGCCGGATCCTGTCGATCCCGGTCGGAGAGCGCCGCGTGCTGGTGCTGCTGGGCCGCATCCACGCCTACGAGGGCCATGAGCTGTCGGCCGTCGTGCACCCGGTCCGCACGGCGTGCGCGGCGGGTGTCCAGACCGTGGTGCTGACCAACGCGGCCGGTGGCCTGCGGCCCGAATACCGGGTGGGCCAGCCGGTGCTGATCAGTGACCACCTGAACCTGACCGCGCGGTCCCCGTTGGTCGGGGCACAGTTCGTCGATCTGGTCGACGCGTATTCCCCGGAGCTGCGAGCCCTGGCCCGCGGGGTGGACCCGACGCTGGCCGAGGGCGTCTACGCCGGCCTGCCCGGCCCGCACTACGAGACGCCCGCCGAGATCCGGATGCTGCGCACGCTGGGCGCCGACCTGGTCGGCATGTCGACCGTGCACGAGACCATCGCCGCCCGGGCCGCGGGCGCCGCCGTGCTGGGGCTGTCGCTGGTGACCAACCTGGCCGCCGGCATGACCGGGGAGCCGCTGTCGCACGACGAGGTGCTGGCCGCCGGCCACAGTTCCGCGACGGCGATGGGTGCCCTGTTGGCCGCGGTAATCCCCCGGCTGCCGTGACCGTCGTGCCGCCGCTGACGTTCGGGACCGCCGGACTGCGCGGACCCATGCGCGACGGCTCCGACGGCATGAACGTGCCCAACGTCCTGCGCGCCAGCTGGGCGGTGGCCCGGGTTCTCGCCGACCGGGGCCGCTCCGGCGGCACCGTGGTGGTCGGGCGCGACGCCCGGCACAACTCCGACGAGTTCGCGATGGCGGCCGCCGAAGTGTTTGCCGCCCATGGCTTCCCGGTGATCCTGCTGCCGCGGCCGCTGCCCACCCCGGTGCTGGCCTTCGCGGTGCGCCGACTGGACGCAGCGGCCGGTGTGCAGATCACCGCGTCGCACAACCCGGCCACCGACAACGGCTACAAGCTGTACTTCGACGGCGGCATGCAGATCGTCTCCCCCACCGACCGCGAGATCGAGGCCGCCATGGCGGCCGCGCCGCCCACCGACCGGATCGCCCGCGGGCCCGTCGCAGCGAGCGGTGCGCACCTGGTCGACGAGTACGTCACCCGGGCGGCCGGTCTGCGTCGCGGCTCCGGACGGTTGCGGATCGCCCTGACTCCGCTGCACGGCGTCGGTGGCGAACTCGCCACGACCGTGTTGCGGCGCGCCGGGTTCACCGACCTGCACACCGTGGCAACGCAATTCGACCCCGACCCCGACTTCCCCACCGTCGCCTTCCCGAATCCGGAGGAACCGGGCGCCACCGACGCGCTGCTGACCCTGGCGGCCGACGTCGGCGCGGACGTGGCGATAGCACTGGATCCCGATGCCGACCGGTGCGCCGTCGGCATCCCCGACGCCGACGGCTGGCGGATGCTGTCCGGCAACGAAACCGGTTGGCTGCTCGGCGATTTCCTGCTCTCCCGGCTGAGCAACGAGGAGGCCCGCACCGCGGTCGTCGCATCGTCGATCGTGTCATCGCAGCTGTTGGCCGACATCGCCGCCGATTACGACGCCCGGCACGTCGAGACGCTCACCGGGTTCAAATGGCTCGCGCGTGCCGACGAAGCCGTGGACGGTTCTACATTGGTGTACGCCTACGAGGAGGCCATCGGACACTGCGTCGACCCTGGCGCGGTCCGCGACAAGGACGGCATCAGCGCCGCCGTGGTGTTCGGTGATCTGGTTGCGGCACTTGCCCGTCGGGGATCCTCGGTGCCCGAGGCGCTCGACGAGCTGGCCCGCCGGTACGGCGTGCACATCACTTCGTCGGTCAGTGCCCGCGTCGACGATGCCCGAGCGGTGATGACGCGACTGCGCGCCGCACCGCCGCGGCAGATCGCCGGTGTCGCGGTGAACGTCGCAGATCTGGCCGACCGCGCCGACGCACTGATCTTCAGCGGGTCCGGGCTGCGCGTCGCAGTCCGACCGTCCGGCACCGAGCCGAAGATCAAGTGCTACATCGAGATCCGGCGCCCACAGGACGAGTCCGGCACCCAAGGCGTCGCCGCGGCAGCGGTGCTGCAGCAATCGGTGGCCGCCGAGATGTCCGCACTGCTCAGCAGCCCAGCACCGCGGCCTTGACCAGCGCGCCGTACTGGTAGGCGTAGATCCAGGTCCACCAGCCCAGGCTGTAGTTGTAATGGGTCTGCACCGGGCGCATCGTGACGGTGCCGTCGAAGCACTGGCCGAAGATGTAGCGGGCCCGGACCATGTGGAAGTTCCAGGAAACGAGAATCACGTGATGCCAACCGAACTCGGTGGCCTGCTGTTGCACGAACTTCGCCTCGCCCTGCGTGGTGAACGGGTCGGGCCGGAAACAGATCACCCTGACGGCCGGGCCGCTCGAGGCACAGGCCCGATAGAGGGCCGGTGACCGCTCCAGCAAGCCCGTGGAGATGACGACGTTGTGGGCGTAGCCCTGCCGCGCGAGTTCCATCCCGTACTGCACCCGCCCGTCGTCCTCGCCGCCGAGCACGACGATGGCGTCGGCCGGCGTCAACGGGTCGGCGTGCGGGCGGGTGAACAGGAAGTAGCCGGCGACGGCCAGCGCGGCGATCACGACCACGATCACCGTCCCGGCACCGACCAGTGTTCGGCGGATGCCTCGCACGTTCAGCGCGGACCGAACTGACGGTCCCCGGCGTCGCCGAGCCCCGGCACGATGTAGGCGCAGTCGTTGAGGCCGTCGTCGATGGCCGCAGTGAACAGCCGAACACCGGGTGTGCACTCCTCCAGTGCCGCAATGCCTTCCGGTGCGGCCACCACACAGACCACGGTGATGTCGACGGCACCGTGGGAGGCCAGTAGCCCCAGCGTGTACACCATCGATCCGCCGGTGGCCAGCATCGGGTCGAGGACCGTTACGGGCGTGGTGGACAGGTCGGCGGGCAGCGATTCGAGGTACGGCGTGGGCTCGTGCGTCTCTTCGTCGCGAGCCACTCCGACGAAACCGACCCTGGCTTCCGGGATCAGGGTGTGCGCCTGGTCGACCATGCCCAGCCCGGCCCGCAGCACCGGCACCAGCAGCGGCGGGTTGGCCAGCCGCGTCCCGGTGGTCTCGGCCAGCGGGGTGCGGATGGTGGTGCGGGCACGCTCGGCGTCGCGGGTGGCCTCGAAGACCAGCATCAGCGTCAGATCGCGCAGCGCCGCGCGGAATGCGGCGTTGTCGGTGCGCTCATCACGCAGGGTGGTCAGCCGCGCGGCGGCCAGCGGGTGATCGACGACACGGACATCCATGGGCCTAGTCTGTCATCCACTCAGCGTTGGCTACGACGTTGTTCGAGTAGCGCTTGCAGGGAACGCTTATTCGGCGAGCACCATGACGACGGCCATCGCGTGACAGTCGGTGTGCGACAGCGTCACCTCGCTCTGCTGCCAGCCCTGCCGCGCGGCCAGCTCGGGCAGCCCGGCGACGCGCACCACCACGATCTGCGTGGGCGCCACGGCCAGATCAGCGACAGCGAAAGCCTTGAACACCGCCTCCTTGGCGGCGAACCGGGCCGCCAGGCCCTGCAATCGGTCCACACCGGTGCAATCGGCGAGCTCGCGAACACCCGGGTCAGATACTGGTCGCCGAACCGCTCGACCGATACGGCGATGTCGCTCACCGGCGTGACGTCGCAGCCGACCCGGATGCGGAAACCGCGCGGGGCATGCAGCGTCATTGCGGCACCGTCACCGGCACGGGCGCCAGCGTGTCCACCGAGGACTCCCAGCACGCCGACTCCGAACCATTGCGCCACAACGGAATCCGGCCGGATCGACAGATGGTCGCTGCCGTCCGGGGGTGCGGGGCTGGACCGGACGTAGACGACGTCAGCATGCACACCGACGACGTCACTCAGGACCTGATCGATCACCGGGACACCACGGTCCTCGGCCCGGATGCCGAGCATCTCGGGGCGCTGCAACGTCTCGCTGCCGCCGCTGAGCACCGCCAGCGCGGGATTCCCCGAGTGCGCGTCCAACAGGGTGGCGACCTCACGGGCGATGACGTCATCCAGTTCGCGCGGCGGGTCGAACTTCGCGAGCATGGCGTCCTGCCAGACCAGCAGGCCGAGTTCGGCACAGCAGCCGTAGAACGCGGGCTGCTCGTACACCATGCCGCCGACCACTCGGACCATGTTGGCACCGCGCTGGGCGAGCTGCGAAAGATGCTGGCGCAGAACATCCTCGGGGACCGTGAGACGGACCGGATCGGGCGGGGTCCAGGCCGCCCCGCGGCAGAACACCGGTACATCGTTGACCGCCAGCTGCCACGCCCCACCGGACTGGTCGACGCTGACGGTCCGGAACCCGAACTTCCGGTCGGCGAGCGCGACATCGCCCGCGGTGAGCATGGCCCGGTACAGCGGCTGATCGCCGTATCCCCGCGGCCACCAGCGCTGCGGATCCGGCACGACAACGTGCAGGCCCAGAGTACCTGCGGCCGAGGCGATCTCCGAGCCGTCGGGGCCGAACACGGTGAGCCGAACATCGCCCGCGCCCGAACCGTCCACGGACACCGTCCCGGTGGCCGGATCCGCAATGATGGTGATATCGACCAGCTCGCCGACTGACGCAGGTCGCTCCCGCGCGACCCGATGTCGCCGGGATCGTCGGCCCGTTCTATCTGGTGGTGGGGACCCTGGCCACCCACAAGAACCTGCCCGCGCCCGTGCGGGCGATCATCGAGTCGGGCCGCACGGTGATCGTCGTCGGCGCGGCCAGCAATCAGCAGGTGTTCAGCAGGGCGTCGGCACTCGCGCCGGGCGCCGTCGTCGCCGGCCACCTCAGCGACGCGGAGCTGGCCTGGCGGTACCGCAACGCCGAGGCGTTGGTGTTCCCCTCCAAGTACGAGGGGTTCGGCATGCCGCCGCTGGAGGCCCAGGCCCTGGGCTGTCCGGTGGTCGCGTCGACGGCCGCCTCATTGCCGGAGCTGCTGGCCGACACCGCACTCTTCTTCGACCCGACGACACCGCCGCGCTGCTGGACCGCCTCGGCGAACTGGAGGGCGATCCCGGGCTGGCGGCACGGTTGCGGGCCCGGGGTGTCGAGAACTCCCGCCGGTATTCGTGGGCCGCTTCGGCCGCGGCGGTGCTGAGGGCACTTGGCGTGGCCCCAGCAGGTGCTGGCTATCCTGTGCCGCATGGCTTCTGACCTGGTTCCGATCTGCCTGTCCGTGACCGCCGGGGATCTCTACACCCTGTGGGCTCCGCGGTGGCGCGAAGGCGGCGACGAATGGGAGGCGTTCCTGGGTGCGGGCGACGACCTCTACGGCTTTGCCGACGCCGCCGACCTGACCGCCTTCGTCCGCAGCGGTGCAGCCAACGACCTGTCCGACCACCCCGCCTGGACGACGCTGACCGAGGCCAACGCACACCGGCTCGATCCCGACGACGACCACCGCTTCGACCTGGTGAGCGTTGAGGAACTGCTGGCCGGCAAGCCCGAGGCCGAGTCCGTCCAGAAGGTGGCGAACACGCTGGCGATCGTGTCGTCCATCGGCACTGTGTGCGAGCTGCCGACCATCACCAAGTTCTTCAACGGCAACCCGACGCTGTCGTCGGTCAACAGCGGGGCCGGCGAGTTCAGCGGCAGGGCCGGCGCCAAGCGGTGGAGCGCCATCGCCGCGATCGTCGGGCGCAGCTGGGATGGCGTACTGGCCGCGGTCGAGGAGATCCTGGTGACCCCCGACGTCGATGCCGCGCTATCGGCCCGGGCCGCGACCGAACTCGAGGAGCCGGCTCCGGAGGAGCCCGAAGAGGTGTCCGCCGTGGACGACGACGGACTCGACGAGGATCCCGACGTCAGCGTGAACGACGCGTCCCTGGACTACGACCACGCCGGCCTGCCCGGCGTCACCGTCTCCTCCGGCACCGGGGCGCTCGGCGGCGACGTCGACTTCTGGGAGAAGGTCGGCATCGACCCGATCCGGATGATGACCGACTCCGGCGGCTTCTTCACGCTGCGCTGCTACTTCGGCGAGCGGCCGATCTTCCTGGGCCGCAACGGGCGGATCAGCGTGTTCCCGTCCGAGCGGGCGCTGGCGCGCTACCTGGCCGACGAGCACGACCACGACCTGGCCGACCTGAGCACCTACGAGGACATCCGGACGGCCGCCACCGACGGGTCGCTGAACGTGCGGGTCAGCGAGGAGAACGTCTACGTGCTGACCGGTCTGGTCGACGACATCGCCGACGGACCCGACGCCGTCGACCACGATCAACTGAACCTGGCCGTGGAATTGCTGCGCGACGCCGCCGACTACGCCGAGGACGACACCGTCGACCGGGCCCTGGCCGTCGACCGGCCGCTGGGTGCCTTCGTCGGCTATGTGCTTGACGGCGCCGGCACGCGTCCGGCCGGGCCGTGGGCCGAGGCCGTCAGCGACTTCGACCGGCTGGAGCGGTTCCTGGAGTCCCGGCTGCGCCGCGAGGCGTAACCGGTCAGCCCAGGACCGGGAACCGGCGTTCGGCTGCCTGCGCGTCCAGGCCGTTCTGCATGACGCGACGCACGTAGGCATCGACCTCGTCGATGTCGGGGTCGGGACCGAACCGCTTCGCGATGTCGATCCGCGGCAACAGCTGGGTGACCATCTTGGCCGGCAGCGGCATGTTGACCGGCAGCACCACACTGAGGCCGAACGGGAATCCGACGGTGACGGGCAGCAGCGTCGAGCGAAACAGCCTGTGCTCCAAGCCCGTTAGCCGCAGTGCGCGGGCCAGCCGGATCCCGCGGGTCAGGTACAGCTGGGTCTCGTGGCCGCCGATGATGGTCATCGGCACGATGGACACCCCGGCGTCGACGGCCGCCTCAACGTATCCGGTGCGCCCGCCGAAGTCGATGACGTTGCGGGCCAACGTCGGCCGGTAGACGTCGTAGTCGCCGCCCGGGAAGACGAGCACCAGCGCCCCGGCCGCAAGCGCCTCGGCGGCGTTGCGTCGCGTGGCGCGAATGATGCCGCTACGGCCCAGGACATCGACGCCGGGGCCCCGGAACAGGTTGTCGTGGCCCAGCACGTAGACGGGCCGGCCGTAGCCGAACTTCGTGTAGTAGTCGACCAGGAACACCTGTGCGTCCACGGTGAGCAGGCCGCCGGAGTGATTGGCCACCACCAGCGCCGGCCCCTTCCCGGGCAGCCGGTCCAGGCCGCGCACCTCCGACCGGAAGTAGACCTTGTACAACGGCCGGGTCAGCGTCACCAGCCGCTTCGTCGTGCCGACATCCCATGTGTCGATGTCGCTGGGCATCGCTCAGGGTAAGCCGGGCGGCTCCGGAGCCACACCGATTTTGGCCGGCGAGGCTCGGCATCACGAGCGACGGTTCGCCGGCGCTGGGGCATCGCCACCAGGCATGCTTCTGACGTGTTCCCGCTCAGCCGGATAACCGGTCACGACGTGCTCGGGCCCGACGGCGCGGCACTGGGTCGCGTCGTCGACCTGACGGTGCGGCTGGGCACCGAGGCCGGCCCACACCTGGTCGAGCGGATCCTGGTCCATCGCGGCGGCGGCCATGAGGTTCTGATCCCGTGGGGCCAGATCGCCAATTTCCGGCACGCGGTCGTCGAGTTGACCACCGATGCAAGCGATTTCGCGATCGATGCGGCCGCCGATGCGCTCGACGAGGACGAGATCCTGTTGGTGCGCGACGTTCTCGACACCCAGGTCGTCGATGTCGTCGGCCAGCGGCTGGCCCGGGTCTCCGATGTGGTGCTGGCCCGCACCGGCCGGGACCGGCTCGAACTCGTCGGCGTCGAGGTCGGCTTCGCCGGGGTGCTGCGCCGGCTCGGGCTGCACCGACTGGCCCGGCGCTCCCGTGAGGACGCCGTGGCCTGGACCGACCTGCACCTGACCTCCGAGCGCGGTCACGCCGTACAACTCGCGACCCCGCGGTCGGCCGTTCATCATCTGGACGCACGTGGGCTGGCCGCGCTGGTCACCCGGCTCGACACCGAGTCGGCCGCCGAAGTACTGGCCGCCAAGGGCCCCGGCGTCGCCGCGGATGTCGTCCGCTCCGCCCACCCCGTCGTCGGCGAACGGGTACTCCGCGCCCTGCCCGACGCCCACTCCGAACGGATCGTGGCCGCGATGCCCGACGACCACGCGTCGCACTGGCGGGGCCGGCTCGCGCACGTTCCGACGCTGCGCGGACGACCGTTCCTCCGCTGGCGCGTCTGGCCCCGGCGGAGTGCCCGGTGAAGCGGCGGCTCGGCGTCGGCGCACTGCTGGCCGTGGTCGGACCCGGACTGCTCGCTGGGCTCTCCGACGACGATCCGGCCGGCATCACCACCTACTCCGTGCTCGGCACCGACCACGGCTACCGGTTGCTCTGGGTGCTGGCGTTGTCCACCGTCGCGCTGGTGATGTTCCACAGCCTCGCCGCCCGGATGGGCGTCGTCACCGGGCAAGGTCTGATCGGCCTGGTTCGGCAGCGCTACGGCGTCCGGCTGGGCGCCGCGGTGCTGGCCGCTTTGGTGATCGCCAATCTGGGCACGACGTGTGCCGAATTCGCCGGCATTGCAGCAGGATTCGAGCTATTCGGGATCACCCGATACCTGAGCGTTCCGGCGGCCGCCGTGATCGTCACTGCGCTCGTCCTGCGCGGTAGCTTCCACCTCGTCGAACATCTCCTGCTGCTGCTGTCGACGGTGTTCCTGGCGTACATCGGATCCGGAATACTGGCCCACCCCGACTGGGCCGCGGCGCTGCACGGCACGCTGGTGCCGAGCATGCCGCCCACCCGCGACGCGGTCGCGATCGTCACCGCCACGCTGGGCACCACCCTCGCGCCGTGGGGCCTGTCCTTCATCCAGTCCTACGCGGTGGACAAGAAGCTGCGCACCGAGGATCTGGCTCTCGAGCGGGTCGACGTCGTCATCGGCGCGGTGCTGACCGGCATCATCGGGTTCTTCGTGGTGGTCGCCTGCGCGGCCACGCTGAACCGGGACGGCCGGCACATCACCGACGCCGCCGACGCCGCCCGCGCACTGGAACCGCTCGCCGGCGCGGCGGCCGGACAGTTGTTCGCCGTGGGCCTGATCGGCTCGGCATTCCTGGCCGCGGCGGTGCTACCGCTGTCCACGGCCTCCTCGGTGTGTGAATACGTCGGCATCGAGGCGGCCGTCGACGATCCGTTCACGCAGGCCCGCACCTTCTATCTGACGTTCGGGACCGTGTCGGTGCTCGGCGCGCTGGGCGTGCTCATCCCGAATGCCCCACTGGTGACGATCCTGGTGGCCACCCAGGTGCTCAACGCCATCCTGCTGGTGCCGCTGCTGCTGGCGATGATCGGGCTCGGCCGCGACCGCGAGCTGATGGGGCGCTTCGCGATTGGCCGAACCGGCACCCTGGCCTACGGCCTCACCACGGCCGCGGTTCTGATCTGCGTCGCCACGCTGGCGGTGACGGCGTTGCTGTGATCAGCCGATCAGCACCGCGTAGCGCGGTTTGATCACCTCGTCGATGATTGCCAGCCGTTCGTCGAAGTGGATGAACGCCGACTTCATCGCGTTGATGGTGAACCGCTCCAGATCGCTCCAGCCATAACCGAACGCCTCGACCAACCGGGCCATCTCGTCGGTCATGGTGGTATCGCTCATCAACCGGTTGTCGGTGTTGACCGTCACCCGGAACCGCAGCCGCGCCAGCAGATCGAACGGATGCTCGGCGATCGACTTCGCCGCGCCGGTCTGCACGTTGGAACTCGGGCACATCTCCAGCGGAATTCGCTTGTCCCGGACGATGCTCGCGACCCGGCCGAGGTGGTACGTGCCGTCCGGGCGGGCCTCGATGTCGTCGACGATACGCACCCCGTGCCCCAGCCGGTCAGCCCCGCAGAACGATAGCGCCTCATGGATGGACGGCAGACCGAACGCCTCGCCGGCGTGAATCGTGAAGCGCGCGTTGTTGTTCCGCATGTACTCGAATGCATCGAGATGACGGGTGGGCGGGTGCCCGGCCTCGGCGCCGGCGATGTCGAATCCGACCACACCCTTGTCCCGGAAGCGGATCGCCAGCTCGGCGATCTCGCGGGACCGCGCGGCGTGGCGCATCGCCGTCACCAGGGTGCGCACCACGATCGGGCGGTCCTCGGCCGCGGCGGCCTTCTCCCCGTCGGCGAAACCGGCCAGCACCGCGTCGACCACGGCGTCCAACGACAGACCGCCGGCGATGTGCAGCTCCGGCGCGAACCGGACCTCGGCGTACACCACGTTGTCGGCCGCCAGATCCTCGACGCATTCGAACGCCACCCGGTGCAGCGACTCCGGGGTCTGCATGACGGCCACCGTGTGCGCGAACGGCTCGAGGTAGCGCACCAGCGACCCGCTGTGGGCAGCGGTCCGGAAGAAGTGCGCCAGCCCGTCGACGTCATGGGCGGGCAGGTCGTCGTAACCGATCTGACCGGCGATGTCCAGAACGGTGGCCGGGCGCAGGCCGCCGTCGAGGTGGTCGTGCAGGAGGGCCTTGGGCGCCTGCTCGAGCAGAGCGGGACTCAACGGCGTGGTCATCCATCCATCTTGCTCGCGGCATCGCCGATCTGTTCAGCAGTCCCCGCGACATCCACTCGAACAACGTCGCAACCACCGCTGAACAGATGGGGACGGGGAAGTCAGCCGATCCGGTCGATGACCAGTGGCCCCAACTCGGGAGCCGCATGCCCCACCGCCCAGGCGCCGTCGAGTTCGGCCAGCGCACCGGGCAACCGGTCCGCGGTGTCGGTGTAGAGCGTGAACACGGCGTCCCCCGCGGCCACGGGGTCGCCGGGCCGACGGTGGATGCGGACGCCGGCACCGAACTGGACCGGATGGCCGGGCGCCGCCCGGCCCGCGCCGAGGCGCCAGGCCGCCATCGCCACCGCCATCGCATCGATGTCACCCATCACGCCGGGGGTCGACGCGGCGACGGTTTCGGTGCACGCGCCGATCGGCAGCGGCCGGGTCAGATCGCCGCCCTGCGCGGCGACCAGTCGGCGGAACCGGTCCATCGCCGTCCCGTCGCGCAGCGTCTGCGCCGGATCGACACCGTCGAGGCCCGCGGCGTCGAGCATCTCGGCGGCCAGCGCCAACGTCAGCTCCACGACATCGGCCGGCCCGCCGCCGGCGAGCACTTCCAGCGACTCGGCGACCTCCACGGAATTGCCGACCGTGCAGCCCAGCGGCCGGTTCATATCGGTGAGCAGTGCGCGCGTAGGCACTCCGTAGGCGTTACCCAGGGCCACCATCACGCCGGCCAGCTCGCGGGATTCGGCCTCGGTCGCCAGGAATGCCCCGCGGCCGGTCTTCACGTCGAGCACCAGCGCGCCGGCGCCTTCGGCCAGCTTCTTGCTCATCACCGAACTGGCGATCAGCGGCAGCGACTCGGTGGTCCCGGTGACGTCGCGCAGGGCGTAGATCTTGCGGTCGGCCGGGGCCAGGTCGCCCGCGGCGAAGATGGCCGCGCCGACGTCGCGCAGTTGCTGGCGGATCCGGGCCTCGGAGAGCTCGGGGGTGAAACCGGCGATGGACTCCAGCTTGTCCAGCGTTCCGCCGGTGTGCCCGAGCCCGCGGCCGGCCGCCTGTGGAACCGCCGCGCCGCAGGCCAGCACCACCGGCAAAAGCGGGATGGTGATCTTGTCGCCCACCCCACCGGTGGAGTGCTTGTCCACCAGCGGCAGACCCAGGTCGGTGAAATCGAACCGCTTCCCCGAATCGACCATGGCCGCGGTCCAGCGGGTGATCTCGGCCCCGTCCATGCTGCGCAGGAAGATCGCCATCAGCAGCGCGGCCATCTGTTCGTCGCCGACGTCGCCGCGGGTGTACGCGTCGATCACCCAGTCGATCTGCACGTCCGTCAGCCGGTGCCCGTCGCGCTTGGCCCTGATGACCGTCGGCATATCGGGATTTCGGTGCATTTCCCGTCGCTGACCGACGGTCAATGCACCGAAATCACCCCGGTCGGTCACCGGGCCGTCCGGTCCAGATCGTCGGGCCCGAACGCATCGGGCAGCAACTCGCCCAGCGGTTTCGGTCCGCCGGGGTGATCGACCAGCAGATCGGTGCCACCGTGTTCGAGCAGCACCTGCCGGCACCGGCCACACGGCATCAGTGCCGCACCCAGGCGATCCACCACCGCAATGGCGACCAGGCGTCCGCCACCACCGGAAACTAGGGCGCAGGTCACAGCACACTCGGCGCAGAGACCTAGGCCATATGAGACATTCTCCACATTGCAGCCCACTATGACGGCCCCGTCGGCCGTCAGCGCCGCTGCGCCCACCGGGAAGCCCGAATAGGGCGCGTAGGCAAGGAAACTGACCTCTAATGCCTTGTCCCGCAACAGTTTCCAGTCAATCTCTGCGGTCATGTCAACGTTCCCGCCCTGTCGCTGAATGCATTCACAAACCACCTGTCCGGCCGCCGGGCGGGAACGTACCCAGCCTAATGCCCGCTCTGCGGAGGTTCGTTGTGGTCTGCAAATGGGTTTAAAGTCCACCCGATAGTCATTCACCGCCACGCCGGCAGCCCTGAACCATCCCCCGGCGTGCACCGATGGCGTTGGAGGCGCTGATGACAACGGCGGCACCGGCAGAGCTGGCCAAGCGGACCAGACCGCGCCGACGCACCCTCTACAAGGGTGATCCCGGCATGTGGTCGTGGGTGTTGCACCGCATCACCGGCGCGACCATTTTCTTCTTCCTCTTCGTGCACGTGCTGGACACGGCGCTCGTGCGGGTCAGCCCGCAGGCTTACAACGAGGTCATCGAGACCTACAAGACCCCGATCGTCGGGCTCATGGAAGTCGGACTGGTGGCCGCCGTGCTGTTCCATGCCCTCAACGGCATCCGGGTCATCCTGGTCGACTTCTGGTCGGAGGGCCCGCGTCATCAGCGCAAGATGCTGGTCGGCATCGGCGTGATCTGGCTGCTGGTCATGGTGCCGGCGTTGGTCGTCGTCGGCATCCACATGTCGGAGCGATTCCTGTGACGGCCCCCGGATCCTGGACCCCGCATCACCGCGACGGCCGCATCGCCCCGGTGATGGAGAAGGAATACGACCGTCCGGCCGCACTGGACCACCCACGCGCGCCCCGCAGGCCCCGCGGCATCCCCTACTTCGAGAAGTACGCCTGGTTGTTCATGCGCTTCTCCGGTGTCGCCCTGGTGTTCCTGGTGCTGGGCCACCTGTTCATCATGCTGATGTGGCAGGACGGGGTGTACCGCATCGACTTCAACTACGTCGCGCAGCGGTGGGCCTCCCCGTTCTGGCAGATCTGGGACATGGCGCTGCTGTGGCTGGCCATGATCCACGGCGCCAACGGAATGCGCACCATCATCGGCGACTACGCCCGCAAGAACGTCACCAAGTTCTGGCTGAACTCCGTGCTGTTGCTGGCCACCGGTTTCACCCTGGTCCTCGGCAGCTACGTACTGGTCACGTTCGACGCGAATATCTCGTGAGGCTCCCATGATTCAAGAACATCGCTATGACGTCGTCATCGTCGGCGCGGGTGGCGCAGGAATGCGCGCGGCCGTCGAGGCCGGGCCGCGGGTGCGGACCGCCGTGCTGACCAAGCTGTACCCCACCCGGTCGCACACCGGCGCGGCGCAGGGCGGCATGTGCGCCGCGCTGGCCAACGTCGAGGACGACAACTGGGAGTGGCACACCTTCGACACCGTCAAGGGCGGCGACTACCTGGCCGACCAGGACGCCGTCGAGATCATGGCCAAGGAAGCCATCGACGCGGTGCTCGACCTCGAGAAGATGGGCATGCCGTTCAACCGGACGCCCGAGGGCCGCATCGACCAGCGCCGGTTCGGGGGGCACACCCGCGACCACGGCAAGGCCCCGGTGCGCCGTGCCTGTTATGCCGCCGACCGCACGGGTCACATGATCCTGCAGACGCTGTACCAGAACTGCGTCAAACACGATGTCGAGTTCTTCAACGAGTTCTACGCACTGGACATCTCGCTGACCCAGACCCCGAGTGGTCCGGTAGCCACCGGCGTCATCGCCTACGAACTGGCGACCGGCGACATTCACATCTTCCACGCCAAGGCCATCGTGTTCGCCACGGGTGGGTCGGGCCGGATGTACAAGACCACCTCCAACGCGCATACCCTGACCGGCGACGGCTTGGGCATCGTGTTCCGCAAGGGACTTCCGTTGGAGGACATGGAGTTTCACCAGTTCCACCCGACGGGCCTGGCTGGCCTGGGGATCCTGATCTCCGAGGCCGTGCGCGGCGAGGGCGGCCGACTGCTCAACGGCGAGGGCGAGCGGTTCATGGAGCGCTACGCACCGACGATCGTCGACCTGGCCCCGCGCGACATCGTCGCCCGCTCAATGGTTCTGGAGGTTCTCGAGGGCCGCGGAGCCGGACCGAACAAGGACTACGTCTACATCGACGTCCGCCACCTCGGCGAGGATGTGCTCGAGGCCAAGCTGCCCGACATCACCGAGTTCGCCCGGACCTACCTGGGCGTGGATCCGGTGACCGAGCTGGTGCCGGTGTATCCGACCTGTCACTACGTGATGGGCGGCATCCCCACCACCGTCGAGGGACAGGTGCTGCGCGACAACAACAACGTCGTGCCCGGCCTGTACGCCGCCGGTGAGTGCGCTTGCGTCTCGGTGCATGGCGCCAACCGGCTCGGCACCAATTCGCTGTTGGACATCAACGTGTTCGGGCGCCGGGCCGGCATCGCCGCTGCGGCCTACGCGGCGTCGCACGATTTCGTCGACCTGCCGCCGGAGCCCGCACAGATGGTGGTGCAGTGGGTCGGGGACATCCTCTCCGAGGCCGGCGACGAGCGCGTCGCCGACATCCGCAGCGCCCTGCAGCAATCGATGGACAACAACGCCGCGGTGTTCCGCACCGAGGACACGTTGAAGCAGGCGCTCACCGACATCCATACGCTCAAGGAGCGGTACGCCCGGATCACTGTGCACGACAAGGGAACCCGCTACAACAGCGACCTCCTCGAAGCCATCGAGCTGGGCTTCCTGCTGGAGCTGGCCGAGGTCACCGTCGTGGGTGCGCTCAACCGCAAGGAGTCCCGCGGCGGGCACGCCCGCGAGGACTACCCCAACCGGGACGACACCAACTACATGCGCCACACCATGGCCTACAAGGAAATTGGGGCCGATAAGGAAATTGGGGCCGATAAGGAGGGGTCGCAGCTGATCTCCGACATCCGGCTGGACTACAAGCCCGTCGTCCAGACCCGGTACGAGCCGATGGAACGGAAGTACTGATGACCGCCGTCGTTGAGACCCAGGAGCCCCCGCTGCCACCGGTGCCCGACGGCGCCGTCATGGTGACGCTCAAGATCGCCAGGTTCAATCCGGAGAACCCCGATGCCGCCGGCTGGCAGAGCTTCCGGGTTCCGTGCCTGCCGTCCGACCGGCTGCTCAATCTGCTGCTGTACGTCAAGGGCTACCTCGACGGCACGCTGACGTTCCGCCGGTCGTGTGCGCACGGCGTGTGCGGATCGGATGCCATGCGGATCAACGGGGTCAATCGGCTGGCGTGCAAGGTGCTGATGCGCGACCTGTTGCCGAAGAACAACAAGCCGCTGACCATCACCATCGAGCCGATCCGCGGGCTGCCCGTGGAGAAGGACCTGGTGGTCAACATGGAACCGTTCTTCGACGCCTACCGCGCGGTCAAGCCGTTCCTCATCACGTCCGGCAATCCACCGACGCGCGAACGCATTCAGAGCCAGACCGACCGGGCCCGCTACGACGACACCACCAAGTGCATCCTGTGCGCCTGCTGCACCACGTCGTGTCCGGTCTATTGGAGCGAGGGTTCGTACTTCGGCCCGGCCGCGATCGTCAACGCGCACCGATTCATCTTCGACTCCCGCGACGAGGCCGCCGCCGAGCGCCTCGACATCCTCAACGAGGTCGACGGGGTGTGGCGCTGCCGCACCACCTTCAACTGCACGGAGGCCTGCCCGCGTGGCATCGAGGTCACCAAGGCGATCCAGGAGGTCAAGCGCGCGTTGATGTTCGCGCGCTGACTTTTTCTCCCCTTCCCGCGAGCGTCCGACTTTGTACGCCGCACCCGGCGCGTCTCCGTACAGACACGGCCGCTCGCGCTGCGTTTGGTGGATCTCGACACGGTCACGACCGGGTTCCACCCGTGAATCAGTGTGGTCTCGACGCACATTTTCCGACATTTACCGGGTGGAATGGTGCGGGTGTCCCCATCGAGCGCACCCATCGGCGGATACTGCGCGCCCGAATTTTCCTCCGTCCGTAGGGAGTTCGAACACAACTTCACCCACCGAGGTGAGGTCGGCGCCGCCGTCGCCGCCTGGGTCGACGGCCGGCTGGTGGTCAACCTCTGGGGCGGCTGGCGCGACAACGCGCGCCAGAAGCATTGGCACGAGGACACCCTGGCCAGCGTGTTCTCCGGATCGAAGGGCCTGACCAGCACCTGCCTGCACCTGCTGGCCGAACGCGGCGTCGTCGATCTGAACACACCGGTGGCGGCGTACTGGCCCGAGTTCGGTCAGGCCGGCAAGGCCGACATCACCCTGGCGAACGTTTTGGCCCACCGGTCCGGGGTGATCGGCCCGCGCCGACGGATGGCTCCCGACGAGGTACTCGACCGCACCCTGGTCTGCGACCGCCTGGCCGCCGCCGAACCCTGGTGGGAACCGGGCACCGCGCAGGGCTATCACATGGTGACGTTCGGCTTCATCCTGAGCGCGGTGATCGAACGCGTGACAGGTCTGACCGTCGGTGAGTTCCTGCGCGCCGAGATCGCCGACCCCCTGTGGGCCGACGTGCATATCGGTCTCGCCGACGCCGACCAGGACCGGTGCGCGGAGATGATCAACAAGCCGCACATCCGCGACGTGCTGGCCGACGGCGGAGCGCCCGAACACCCCACGTCCCTGGCCGAGCATCCGATGGCCGGCCTCGCGGTCACCATGGGCTTCATCCCCGACGATGAGGTCGGATCCGCGGACATCCGGCGTTGGCGCGCAGCCGAATTCCCGGGAACCAATGCTCATGTGTCCGCGCTGGGCATGGCCACCTTCTACAACGCGATGGCACAGGAGAAGCTACTCAGCCGCGAGTTGATGGACCTGTGCCGGACGTCGCAGGGCGGCTTCGACCCCGATATCGTGCTGGGCCCGCGGGTGGCCGATCATGGTTGGGGGCTGGGCTACATGCTCAATCAGCGCCGTGTGGCAGGCCCCAACCCGCGCATCTTCGGTCACGGCGGGTCCGGTGGGTCGTACGCGTTCGCCGACCTCGAACACCGCATCGGATACGCCTACGTGATGAACCACTTCGACGCGACGAAGTGCAACGCCGACCCGCGCACGCTGGCCCTCTCCAACGAGATCTACGCGGCGCTCGGCGTGCCCGTATGCACCTGACCCTCAATGCATCCGCCCCGGTCGTACGCCGACACGGGACCGCTCTCCAACTGACGGTGCTGGCCGCCGCCGCATACGTCTACGCCGTGGCCGAGATGGCGCCCATCGGGGCGATGCCGGCGATTGCTGCCGACCTGCACGTCGCCGAGGCGCACGTCGGAATGCTCACCGCGGCATACGCTTTCGTCAGCGTGCTTGCCACGGTGCCACTGGTACGCGCCACCGCGCACTGGCCGCGGCGACGTGTCTTGCTACTCACACTTGCCTGTCTTGCTGTCTCACAGGCACTTTCGGCAGTGTCACCTGGCCTGATGCTGTTGGGGGCCAGCCGAGTGCTGTGCGCGGCCACGCACGGGCTGATGTGGTCGATCGTCGTGCCGATCGGCGCGCGACTATTGCCGCCCAACCACACCGGCCGGGCCGCGACCGCGGTCTACATCGGAACATCGGCCGCACTGGTCATCGGCAATCCGATGACCACCTGGCTCAGCCAGGCCTGGGGGTGGCGCCCGACGGTCGGCGCGGTGGCGGTTGCCGCGGCCGTCGTGGCAGTACTGGCGCGGCTGGTCCTGCCGGCGATGGCCGACGGCACCACCGCTCCGGCTCCGCCAGTCGCATCGGAGCCGTATCTGAACCCGCGGCTGATCACGCTGTGCGTCCTGACCATGATCGGCGTCAGCGCGCATTTCGCCTCCTACACGTTCATCGTCCCGATCGTCCGGGACGTCGTGGGTATCAGCGGGCGCGACGAGAGCTGGCTGCTGGGTGTCTACGGCATCGCCGGCCTGGTGACCATGGTGGTGCTGGCCCGCACGGTCGACCGGCGACTGTTCGCCACCGTCAGCGGGAGCCTCGGAGCGCTGTGCCTGGCGTTCTGGGTGTTGAGCTCTCCCGCCACCGGTGTGTCGGTCGCGATCGGCGCAACCGCCATCATCGCGTGGGGCGCCTCGGCCGCCGCGCTGCCGCCGATGTTGCAGTCGGCTGCCATCCGAACGTGCGTGCTGCAGCCCGAGCGGGCATCGGCGCTGTACGTGACTGCGTTCCAGATCGGCATCCTGCTGGGGTCGGTCAATGGCGGGCTGATCTATGGCCACTTCGGTCTGGCGGCGGTTGTCGCGACCTCGGCGGCGCTGTTCGCCGTCACCCTGGTCGGTGCCGTCTGGCGCCGCGACACGTTCCCGCTCTGAGCCCAGCTCCTCATCGACGCAGCACTCTCGGCGACGCTAACTCGATTCGCGCAAGGCCGTTGTCACATCCGGATGCGGTACGTCGTCCAAGGGATATGACCACTTCCCGCATTCCGCCAGTGACCCCCGAGAAGGCTCCCTTGCTGACCCGGTTGATGTACCGCTACGCCAAACGTCGGTTCGGCGAGGTGCCCGAACCCTTCGCCGCATCGGCAAACCACCGCGGCCTGCTGCTGGCCGGCGCCATCCACGAGTCCATGCTCGAACGGGCCTCCACGAAACTGCCCGCCAGCGTCCGCGACCTGGCCGTCTACTGGACCGCGCGCACGGTCGGCTGCGCATGGTGCGTCGATTTCGGTTCGATGCTGATGCGCCTCGCCGGGCTGGACATCGACCGGCTCACCCACATCGACGACTACGCAACGTCCCCGCTGTTCAACGACGACGAGCGGGCCGCCATCGCCTACGCCGACGCCATGACCGTCGACCCGCACACCGTCACCGACGAGCAGGTGGCCGATCTGCGGCGTCGGTTCGGCGATGCCGGTGTGATCGAACTGACCTACCAGATCGGCGTGGAGAACATGCGAGCCCGGATGAACTCCGCGCTGGGAATCACCGAGCAGGGCTTCAGTTCTGGTGCGGCGTGCCGGATTCCGTGGCCGGCGCGGGATCTGCAGGCCGACGAAGCGGCGACGCCGTGAACTTGTCCGGGTTCGCAACGTCCCACAGCGCCCAGACCTTGCCGTCACGGACCGTCAGCGCGGTCACCCTCGGGTGCAGCTGCGGCCAGTGGTCCAACGCGGGCGCCCCCGCCGAGAAGAGCCCGAGTTCGCCGTTGACCAGCGCGGGCTCGCCCACCTCGAAGAACCGCGGGCCGTAACGCTTGGCCAGTCCGAGCACGAACCGGGCCACCCGATCCGGGCCGTGGATCACCTGCGCCGCCGTGGGCGCGCGACGGTTCGAATCGCCCACGAACGTGACGTCCGGATGCAGCAGCGCGACGACCGCCGCAATGTCACCGGAGGCCATGGCCGCCAGCAGCCGGCCGACGATCTCGTCGTGGTCGGTATCGGGATCCGGTGCGGGCGCGGCGTTCACGGCTCGCCGGGCGCGTGAACCCAACTGGCGCGCCGCAGCGTCCGTCGTCCCAAGCACACCGGCGATCTCGGCGAACGGCACCCCGAATCCGTCGTGCAGGACGAACGCAACCCGCTGATCGGGCACCAACCGGTCGAGTACCACCATGGCCGCGAACCGGGCGTCCTCGTTCGCGACCACATCGGCCAACGGGTCGGCCGCGCCGTATCGCGTCACCACCGGCTCCGGCAGCCACTGCCCGATGTAGGTCTCGCGGCGCCGCGCCGCCGAGCGCAACCGGTCCAGACATAGCCGGCTCACCACAGTGGTCAGCCACGCCCGCAGGTCGGCGATGCCGTCGCGCTCGGTGGGAGTCAACCCGTTCCAGCGCAGCCAGCTGTCCTGCACGGCATCCTCCGCGTCGGCGAAGCTGCCGGTCAGCCGATACGCCACGGCCAACAGATGGGGCCGCAGCGCCTCGAATTCGGAAACCGCCGTGGCGGTGCCTCTTGATGCCATCAAAAACAGCGTACAAGGCCCCCGAAATGCGGAATCCATGGTTTCCGTCCCGCGGAACTATCGAATTCCGTTGTTACTGAGCGTGAAGGCCAATGAAACCGTAATCTCCTATCCGCTGAACCAAGCCGGTCCCGAGGAGCACGCATGAGCAAGGGTGAAGTCACCATGGTTCCCGAGGGGAACAGCGTCGAGAGCAAGGGCCTCAAGGGCGGCGCACTCGGTCTGGTCTCGAGCATCGTGGTCGGGATGGCGTCGACGGCGCCGGCCTACAGCCTGGCCGCCACCCTGGGCCTGATCATCGCCAGCGGCGGGGCGCTGCTCTCCGGCGTGAAGGCACCCGCCATCGTGCTGATCTCGTTCATCCCGATGTACCTGATCGCGGTGGCCTATCAGGAACTCAACAAGGCCGAACCCGACTGCGGCACCACGTTCACCTGGGCGTCGAGATCCTTCGGTCCCGTCATCGGATGGCTCGGCGGTTGGGGCATCATCGCCGCCGACGTCATCGTGATGGCCAACCTCGCCCAGATCGCGGGCGCGTACTCGTTCACGTTCGTCGGCGACCTGGGCTGGCACTCCGCGGCGAACCTGGCCAACAGCACGTTCTGGTCGACGGTGGCGGGCATCATCTGGATCGCCGTGATGACCTACATCTGTTACCGCGGGATCGAAGTATCGGCCCGGCTGCAATACGGCCTGCTCGGCATCGAGGTCGTGGTGCTGATCGTCTTGTCGGTCGTCGCGCTGTTCAAGGTCTACACCCACCAGGCCGAGGACTACTCGTTGATGCCGTCGCTGTCCTGGTTCTGGCCGGGCGGACTGGACTTCAAGGACGTCATCGCGCCGGCGATCCTGACCACGATCTTCATCTACTGGGGTTGGGACACGGCCGTGGCCTGCAACGAGGAGTCCGACGATCCCGGCCGCACGCCGGGCCGGGCCGCGGTGATCTCGACATTCCTGCTGCTGGCCACCTACGCCCTGGTCAGTGTCGCGACGGTCGCGTTCGCCGGCGTCGGCACCGAGGGCATCGGGTTGGGCAACCCCGACAACGCCGCAGACGTGTTCGCCGCGATCGGGCCAGATCTGTTCGGGGACAGCTTCCTCGGGCACATCGGGCTGCTGCTGCTGTCGGCGTCGATCCTGACATCGGCATCGGCATCCACTCAGACCACCATCCTGCCGACCGCCCGCACCACGCTATCGATGGGCGTCTACAAGGCCCTGCCGAGCTCGTTCGCCAAGATCCACCGGACCTACCTGACCCCCACCACCTCAACAATTGCGATGGGTGTGGTCTCGGCGGTGTTCTACGTACTGTTCACCGTCATCAGCCCCAATCTGCTGACCGCGCTGATCGGCTCGGTCGGCCTGATGATCGCCTTCTACTACGGGCTGACCGGGTTCGCCTGTGTGTGGTTCTACCGAAAGACGTTGACCCGCAACGTCCGTGACCTGATGATGCGGGGCGTCGTGCCACTGCTCGGCGGCATCATCCTGTTGGTCATCTTCATCTACGGACTGCAGCAGTACGCTGCGCCGGACTGGCTGACCGACGACGACGGCAACAATGTCACGATCTTCGGCATCGGCGCGGTGGCCGTGGTCGGGATCGGCGCGCTGGTGCTCGGCCTCATCCTGATGGTGGTCTGGCGCCTGATGGCACCGCCGTTCTTCCAGGGCGCGACGCTGGA
>RRZU013361266.1_pt1 | contig 74120 bp, 72 predicted proteins | sample 2165561 | NCBI WGS metagenome assembly RRZU01 (sample SAMN10456909, study PRJNA506462) | wastewater metagenome | isolation source: wastewater sludge | place: USA: Moscow, Idaho
CGGCGCGGTGGAGCTCGTGAAATGCGGCTTCGAAACCCTGGTAGAAGCCGGCTACGCCCCCGAAATGGCTTATTTCGAGTGCCTGCACGAATTGAAACTGATTGTGGATTTGATGTATGAAGGCGGCATTGCCAACATGAACTACTCCATTTCCAACAATGCTGAATACGGCGAATACGTTACCGGTCCGGAAGTGGTGACTGCACAAACCAAAGAAGCGATGAAAAAAGCGCTGTACCGCATCCAATCTGGTGAATACGCAAAAATGTTTATTCAAGAAGGCGCCACCAACTACGCGAGTATGACTGCCCGCCGTCGTTTGAATGCCGAACACCAAATTGAAATCGTTGGCGAGCAATTGCGCAGCATGATGCCGTGGATTTCCAAAAACAAACTGGTTGATCTGGATAAAAACTAATCCGTTTTAAATCTTGTTGTTGACGATAAAGGCTACCTGAAAACCATTCAGGTAGCCTTTAGTGTTTAGTTTGTCACCTCAGCGTTTTCCCGCTGGCATAACCGCTTTGCGTAAGATGATGCTTGTGGTTTGGCAGGTGTCGGCGTAAAGTGGCATCGCTACTAATAGTATGTCATTTTAAATCACAGAATAAACCGTTGGCATTTGTATCAACTTTAAGCCCGAAAATGAATGATTCTTCTGCCGTATTGCCCACTTTAAAAAACGTGTTGCTGGCCTGTGGCATCATTGCCATTATATGGCTAACGGTGTTGGCGCTGCATCTGGTTATCGCCTTGTTCGCCGCCTTGATTACCTATAGCAGCGCTCGTGCGGTAGCCGGATTGTTGCGGCGTGTTCGCGCCGGCTTTCTGTATGCCGATGCGGTAGGGGCATTTCTGGTTATCTTGTTGCTGGTTGGAGCCGTGTTTGGGACGGGCCATCTTATCGGTAACCATACCGGCAGCCAGACTTTGCCCGCACTTTTGCAGCATATGGCGGTGATACTGGATCAATTGCACATGAAATTGCCGCCTGCGCTGGCTCAAAATCTGCCTGCTTCAGTAGAGAGTGTGCGTGTTGCTTCGGTTGCATGGCTGCGCGATCATGCGTCGGAATTGCAATTGGCGGGGGTGCACACTTTACGTGGTATCGGCCATTTATTGGCGGGCATTGTTATCGGTGCCATTGCGGTGGTGCAGATTCCGCCGCAACCGCCTGTCGCCGCTCCGCCGCTTGCCGCAGCGTTGCGCCGGCATTTTGATGACTTGGTGCTGGCTTTCAACAGCGTTTTTTTCGCACAATTCCGTATTGCCCTGATTAATACGGTTTTAACTGCCGTGTTTCTGTTTGGCCTGTTGCCTCTGCTCGGCAAACAGCTGCCTATGAGCGGTATGCTTTTGGCTGTTACGTTTGTTTGCGGCCTGATTCCGGTGGTGGGCAATCTGATTTCCAATACTGTTATTGTCATCATCAGCCTGAGCGATTCACTGGCCGTTACGCTTATGTCGTTATTGTGGCTGATGAGCATACACAAGCTTGAATATTTTCTGAATGCCGAGATTATCGGTCAGCGCATCTCTGCCGCAGCGTGGGAGTTGCTGATTGCTATGCTGGTGTTCGAGGCCGTGTTCGGGCTGGCCGGGTTGGTGAGCGCACCAGTGATTTATGCACAAATCAAACGTCTGCTGAAACAAAAAGGCTGGATAAATTAGACAGATAAACCCTATACAGATATTTTTCCCGCAAAGGCTACCTGAAAAAACACAGCGTTTCAGGTAGCCTTTGCGGGCGTAGCGGAAAATGGCGTTAAAGATAAAGACAGGTGAACTTTTGTAAGGTAATAAAATATATCTCATTTATGCCTTGAAATTCGATATAAATCAGATTAATCTGAGGTAGCTTGCTTGGTTTGCACCGGTTATCAAGTAGCTTGGTTTTTCCGCAGTATCTATCATAACGATTAAATAGAGGAGCAGTGAAATGTCAAAAAATCTCAACGTATTCGATAAAGCCTACGGTTTGCTGATCAACGGCGAATGGACCAACGGCAGCAAAGGCGAAACCCTCACCTCATACAATCCGGCCAATAACGAGCCGCTGGCTACCTTTATCGATGCCAGCAACGAAGATGTAGACGCTGCCGTATCTGCTGCGCAGGAAGCCCTGAAGACTTGGCGCAATACTACCGTGGGCGAGCGCAGCGCTATTCTGAATAAAATCGCTGATGTGATTGAAGCACATGCCGAAGAGCTGGCTTTGCAGGAAACGCTCGACAACGGCAAACCCATCCGCGAAACCCGTGCGGCCGATATTCCACTGGCAGCGGAACATTTCCGTTATTTCGCCGGCGTGATTTGGGGCGAAGAGGGCAGTGTAAACGAAATTTATGGTGAAGATATATCGATTGTTTTGCGCGAACCCATCGGCGTGGTCGGCCAGATTATTCCGTGGAACTTTCCCTTCTTGATGGCTGCTTGGAAAATCGCTCCGGCGCTGGCCGCCGGCTGTACAGTGGTTATCCATCCATCTTCCAGCACCTCGCTGAGCCTGCTTTCGCTCGGCCAGAAAATCAACCATCTATTGCCTAAAGGCGTGTTGAACATCATCACCGGCAAAGGTTCAAAATCCGGCGAATACATGCTGCATCACAGCGGCTTCAACAAACTGGCCTTTACCGGCTCCACCGCTGTTGGTCGCCGCGTTGGCTTGGCTGCCGCCGAACTGCTGATTCCATCTACCCTCGAGTTGGGCGGCAAATCTGCCAATATCTTCTTCGACGACATGCCTTTCGATAAAGCCCTTGAAGGTGCGCAAAAAGGCATTTTGTTTAATCAGGGGCAGGTATGTTGCGCCGGTTCGCGTATTTTCGTGCAAGAAGGCATCTACGACAAATTCGTGGCGGCTCTATCGGAAGAATTCAAAAAGGTCAAAGTCGGCCTGCCGTGGGAAGACGATACCCAAATGGGCTCACAAGTAAACGCCGGCCAATTGGACACCATTTTGAGCTACGTGAAAATCGGGGAACAGGAAGGCTGCCGCATCATCACTGGTGGTAAAAAAATGGAAGGTTCTCTCGGCGCAGGTGCCTTTGTTGAACCCACCTTGATTGAAGCACCCAACGAAGCACGTGTGTCGCAGGAAGAAATTTTTGGCCCTGTGGCTACCGTGATTAAATTCAAAACCGAAGAAGAAGTGATTGCTCTGGCCAACGATTCCGAATACGGTCTCGGTGGCGCGGTATGGACAACCAACATCAACCGTGCTTTGCGCGTAGCCAAAGCCGTAGAAACCGGCCGCATGTGGGTAAACTGTTACAACCGTCTGCCCGCCGGCGCACCGTTTGGCGGCTACAAAACTTCCGGCATCGGTCGCGAAAACCACAAAATGATGCTGGCAGCCTATACACAGGCGAAAAACATCTACATCAGCATGCGCGAAGAACGCGAAGGCATGTATTGATTTGCAGCAGCTTCGGCAAAGCGGGCATCCAGCCCGCTTTTTTTATGGGCGGCAGTGCCGATAAGAGCAACGCTACCTGAAATCATGCTGTTTCAGTTATGGTTTTAAATCAATAAATAACACAAGGTGGCAAGCCAAACAAAAGGCAAAATTGCGATTTGTTGCTTTCTCCTTTGTTCCGCTAATGCAGAGGATATAAGCGAGTGCGCAGCATCAAGCAAACATCCTACGTTTGCTTATTCTCATGCCATGTTGCAAAAAAACAGCAAAAAAGCGGGGTAGTTAAGAATTTATAGTATGACAGAAGATAAGCGGTTTGTTTTCTTCTCGAGTGGTTGTATTATGCTTGTAGCTTAAGCAAAAACTCACTACTTTAGTGCATTTAATTAATCACCCAAATACATAACAACGAGGCCGAAAATGTCATTCACTAAATCGTCTATCAGCAAGTTTTCCCTAACCATCGTATGCGCCGCCGTATTGGCTGCATGCGGCGGTGGCGGCGGCAATACGCCGAGCAGTGCTTCCACCGAAACACCCAGCAGCACCGCTACCGGCACTACCCTCGAACATCTGACCAATGTTGTTAGCCAAGTGCGTAATCTGCCCGAAACAGCCAACCTTACCGTAAACGATACCGCCAACGTGGCGAAAGCGGCAGCCGATTACAATAAATTATCAGAAGAAAATAAAAGATTATTCCCGGCTGCATCATTGGCCAAGCTAAAGGCCGATGTAGCGGCTGTGGACAGTAATTTGAAAACAGCTCAAGCCATAAGCGCCGCAATTGGCAGCTTGCCGGTATCTTCAGAAATTGATACCGCTGGTGAAAAAGGCGAGGTAACTGCTGTTCGCGGCCAATATGATGCTTTGAGCGACGGCCAGAAAACTTGGGTAGATGCACAAGCCTTAGCAAAGTTGCTGGGTGTAGAAAACGATATCGCCAGAGACAAATTGCTGGCGAGCGAGTTTGAACAAACGGTAGCTGCGCTGCCGAGTGATGCGGCACTTAAGAAATCAGATGCAGCGGCAGTACAAGCCCAAGAAAAGAATTATGCGGGATTGAATCCTGCTCAAAAAAGTTACGTAACCGCTAGCACCACCCAAGCATTAGCTGAGCGGCAGCAAGCGGTTGCCGCCAACGAAGCTTCTGCCCAAGCCATCAATAGTGGTATCACTGCGCTGCCCGAAGACCCTTATACGGCAGAGGATAAAATGAAAGAGATTAAGGCAAGCTATGAAGCATTAACGGCAAATCAGCAAACTTGGGTAGCAAACGATGATAAAAAAACAATAGCCGGTTGGATTTTGGATACCCAAAGCCTTGATCCACTTCCTTCGACCACGCCGCTGCACACAGCGTTTATTTCATCTTCCGGCGCACAACAGCATAACCCGCATATGCAGTTGCGCATGGTAGACGGTGAGCCGGCTTTGGTGGATACGCAAATCGGCCTGATTCGCAGCTTGGTTATCAGCCCGAATGATCCAGTTATTGTAGATGGTGCAGTGTTGAGCAGCAATAATGCGGTGGGGTATCTCACGCCTCATTCTGCAACCACCAAAGCCAGCTCGGCGGGGAGAACGCGTGAAGATATCAGCGCATTAACTGGGCAGCCAAAAAAAACCAAATACTCTCTTGTGAAAAGCACTCTTGATGGGGAGATTTCTTCTGATTATCAGGAGCTTGAATCAGCCAAAGAAGCATTAAGTAGTGCTGAAAAGGATAGTTCTGCCCGCTATGATGCTTTTTTACAGGCGCACCAAATTTATAATGACCTTAGAAACTCTGGAAGCCCAGCTAGCATAAGTGCCGCGTTGCTGGCGTTAAATAGTGCTAGAACAGCATTGGAAACAGCAAATGAAATAACTGCGAAGGCACGAGAGAAAAAGCATCAAATTGATGTTATCTATACAAATAAAATCAATTTACGCGAGGTTATGGAAAACGATGTACAAGATGTCGTGGATAATCTTGCCTACATCAAAAAAGACAAAAACGGCTTGGTATTCGATAAAGCGTTTGACGGCGTGTATGTGATTCAGTTTGCAAACGGCGTTCAAGTGGTGATACACGACCCCGCCGCCGCCGGCTGGACTTATCAAACCTTTGCTCATTATATTGATCGGAGCAACGGTGTGTTGCGCGGTTATCAAAGTTTGGGCGATGAAACCACCGTGGCGCAAATGCCTGCTTCCGGCACTGCCACCTATAAAGGCATCACCACAGCTTATTTGAACAACCAGCAAGTTACCGCCAATGTGAATGCCGTGGCTGATTTTGCCAAAAAAGGCGTGCGCTTTACCACCAGTGATTCGCAAATCCACACGCTTAACGGTGGTGTGCGCACTTCCACCGCTGCCGACAAGCTCAATATGAGCGGTACGGCTTCTTGGGCGGCGGGTGAAAATGCCTTTAAAGGCAATGTTGCCACCGCTGATAAAGCTTTGAGCGGTACTTTCAACGGCAAATTTTACGGCGCATCCGCGGCTGAAATCGGTGGTACCTACGGCTTGAAAAATGCCGACAACAGCCAGCAGCTGATTGGCGGTTACGGCGCCAAACGCTAATAATTGCCAGTGTTTTTCTATGTATGTTCAAACCGTCCGCCTGCCGGACGGTTTTTGTTTTCAGGTAGCCTGCTATTAAGATTAGGACAAAATTTCAACAGGCTTGTGGCGAACACATTTGGTTAAGGGCGCAGATGCGCACGCAAAGCGTTATCGCACGGCTGTGGTGCTTTAAACTGAAATAAAGGCTACCTGAAAGCGGGTGATTCAGGTAGCCTGTGCAGCCGGCTGTATAAGGCGGCTGCCAGATGGGTTATAATCCGCTTTATGTTTAATAAACGGCCTTCATGTGGAAGGGCGTATGGATGGATTATGCAAAACGTTGAACCTGAAAGGCTTGAAGAAGATAAACGCTCTTTGCGCCAAAACAGCATTTATCTGTTGCCCAATTCGTTTACCATTGCGGCTTTGTTTTCAGCTTTTTTTGCGATTACGCAGGCGATGCACGGGCGCTATGAAACGGCGGCGATTGCGGTTTTTATCTCTATGCTGCTCGACGGTATGGATGGGCGTGTGGCGCGTTGGACCAACAGCCAGAGTGCGTTTGGCGAGCAGCTCGACAGTTTGGCCGATATGGTGAGCTTTGGCGTGGCGCCGGCCTTGATTGCGTATAAGTGGCAGTTGTTTCAGTTTGGCAAAATCGGTTATTCGGTGGCGTTTATTTACTGCGCCTGTGCGGCTTTGCGGCTGGCCTTGTTTAATACGTTAATCGGCAAGGTAGATAAAAAATGGTTTATCGGCATTCCCAGCCCTACGGCGGCTGCGCTGGTGGTGGGCTTGATTTGGGTCAACCACAGTTATGAGCGCCTGCCGGCGGTGGGTTGGTTGTGTTTGCTGATTACGCTGTTTGCAGGTTTGTCGATGGTGGTTCAGATTCCGTTTTGGTCGTTTAAAGAAATCAATGTACGCCGCAAAGTGCCGTTTTTTGCCATGATTGTGGCCATGCTGGTGTTGTTGGTGGTGGCGATGGAGCCTTCGCTGATTTTGTTTTTATTTTTCTTGGCATACAGTTTGTCGGGCTATGTGGTGTTTGCTTGGAAATGGTTGAAAAACCGGCGCTGAACAGGTGCGGGGCGTGGTTGTATTGCGTGTTGGTACAATCGCTTTGGGTTTTGGATTCAGGCGGTCGGGTATGTGGAATATTGAGCTGGTTTTGATTATGTTGGCGGTGGGAGCATTTGCCGGTTTTGTGGCGGGTTTGCTCGGCATCGGTGGAGGCATGATTATTGTGCCGGTGGTGTTGTGGGTGCTGCAAATGCAGGGGTTGGGCGGTTTGGCTCATGCGCAGCATTTGGCTGTGGGCACTTCGTTTGCAGTGATGGTGTTTACCATGTTTTCGAGCATGATGGCGCAACAGCGCAAAAAAATGATAGATTGGAGCGTGGTGCGGCGGATGACACCTGCAATGGTAGCGGGCACGTTTGTGGGTTCGTATATCGCCAAATTTATTCCCAACGATGGTTTGCAGATATTTTTTGTGGTGTTTGCTACACTGGTGGCGCTGAAAACGCTCACTGATGCCAAACCGAAATCATCGCGCAGCCTGCCGGGAGCGATGGGCTTGAATGCGATGGGTGGTGTATTTGGCGTGATTTCAAGCTGGGTAGGTATCGGCGGCGGTTCGTTGTCGGTGCCTTTTATGCTTTATTGCAATGTGCCGGTGAAAAAAGCGGTGGCGATTTCGGCCTCGCTGGGCTGGTTTATTGCTTTGTCGGGGGCGGCAGGTTATTTGGTGTCGGGCTGGGGTGTGCAGGGTTTGCCTCCCGGCACATTAGGCTTTTGGTATTTGCCGGTGGCGGCGGTATTGGCCACGGCCACAATTTTGTTTGCGCCTTTGGGCGTGAAGGTGTCGCACAAACTGCCGCCGGAAAAATTGAAAACGGCGTTTGGCGTGCTGTTGCTGGTGATTGCAGGGCGGATGCTGTGGGGCATTGTGGCTACCTGAAAAACAAACGGAGATTGAAAAGGAGATTGAAAATATGAATGCGCTGGTTCAAAAGCTCACCGAGATTGTTGGTGCGCGCCACATCATCACCGATGCGGCCAAAACAGAACGTTACCGGCAGGGCTACCGTTTTGGCTCGGGTAAGGCGCTGGCCGTGGTGAAGCCCGGTACGCTGCTGGAGCAATGGCAGGTTTTGAAAGCCTGTGTGGCAGCGAATGTGATTGTGATTACACAGGCCGCCAATACGGGGCTTACCGGCGGCTCGACACCGGATGGCAATGATTACGACCGTGATGTGGTGATTGTGAACACCTTGCGCATGGATACGATTTATCCCGTGCAGCGTGGCGAGCAGGTGGTGTGTTTGGCGGGCAGTACGCTCAACCAGTTGGAACAAGTGTTGAAACCCTTGGGGCGTGAGCCTCATTCAGTGATTGGTTCTTCCTGCATCGGCGCATCGGTATTGGGCGGCGTGTGCAATAATTCTGGCGGTGCGCTGGTGCAGCGCGGCCCGGCGTATACCGAAATGGCGCTGTTTGCCCAAATTAACGAGCAAGGCGAGGTAGCGCTCATTAACCATTTGGGTATAGATTTGGGCAGCGAGCCGGAAGAAATTCTGCGCCGCCTGCAACAACGCGAATACGATGTGGCCGATGTGATGGAAAGCCCCGGTAAAGGGCACGACCATGCTTATTGCGATCATGTGCGCCAGGTAGACGCCGATACCGCCGCCCGTTTTAATGCGGATCCGGCGCGGCATTATGAAGCTTCGGGTTGTGCAGGCAGGCTGATGGTGTTTGCGGTGCGCTTGGACACGTTTCCGCTGGAAAAAGAAACCGCCGTGTTTTATATCGGCACCAACGATACCGCCGAGCTGGACGATATCCGCCGCGCTATTTTGGCCGATTTTACCAACCTGCCCATATCGGGCGAATATATCCACCGTGATGCGTTTGACATTGCCGCAGTATATGGAAAAGACACGTTTTGGGTGATTAAAAAATTCGGCACCCACCGGCTTCCCAAGCTGTTTGCCCTTAAAGCAGCGGCCGACCGTTTGGCGAAACGTTTTGATTTTCTGCCGGCGCATGCTGCCGATAAAGCCTTACAGGCCATGAGCCGTCGTCTGCCTGAGCATTTGCCAGCCTCTTTGCGCGACTACCGCAACCGCTACGAACACCATCTGATTTTAAAAATGGGCGGTGCCGGTGTGGCTGAGGCGCGCGCGTTTCTGGCTGAATATTTCACCGCTAAAAACGGCGCCTATTTTGAGTGCAGCACTGAAGAAACCCAAGCTGCCATGCTGCACCGCTTTGCTGTGGCCGGTGCCGCTGTGCGCTATCGTGCTGTGCATGACGATGAAGTGGAAGACATTGTGGCATTGGATGTGGCTTTGCGCCGTAATGACCGCGAATGGCTCGAAAGGCTACCTGAAAATATCAGCAGCAAAATCAGCCATAAATTGTATTACGGCCATTTTATGTGTCATGTGTTCCATCAAGACTATATCGTGCGCAAAGGGTACGACTGCATGGCGCTGGAACACGAAATGCTGGATTTGCTCGACCAGCGTGGTGCGCAATATCCTGCCGAGCATAATGTAGGCCATTTATATGAAGCCAAGCCGGCGCTGCAGCAGTTCTACCGTCGGCTGGATCCCACCAACAGCCTCAACCCCGGTATCGGCAAAACATCGAAGAAAAAACACTGGGCGTGAGTTTCAGGTAGCCTTTGTTTAAAACTTTGCCTGTGTTTTTGTTGTGGCTGTAAGGCTACCTGAAAAAACAACCCGCTTCGAGCATTGAAGCGGGTTGTTTTGCGTTGTTGCATCTATATTATTAGCGGTTGCCGGCCACGTTGTATTTTTTCTCCAATGTAGAAAACATCCAGCTCAGGCAGATGGTCATGGCTAGGTAAATCAGGGCGATGGTGTAGAGCGGCTCTTCGTAAATCGAATAACGGCCGGAGATGGTGCGCTGCACAAACGCCAGCTCAGCTACGGCAATGGCAGACAGGAGCGAGCTGTCTTTCAGCAGGGTAATGAATTCGTTGGCCAGCGGCGGCAACATGCGGCGCAGGGCTTGCGGCAGAATCACGTGGCGCATCGCTTGCGGATAGCTCAGGCCGAGCGAGCGTGCGGCTTCGGTCTGGCCGCGGTCGATCGACTGGATACCGGCACGGAAAATTTCAGTGATGTAGGCGCCTGCGTTTACCGTGAGCGCCAGCGTGCCGGCAATCAGCGCGCCATAATTACGGCGCAGCTCCGAGGCCAGCTCGCCGCTGATCAGCCAGCCGTCTACCGGATTAATTAGCGCCACCGACCAAATAAAGTGCCAGATAAAAATTTGTACAAACAAGGGTGTGCCGCGAAACAGGGTAACGTATATCATGGAGCAGGAGCGCAATACCCAGGCCAGTATTTTGGTGGGTGTGCCGCCTTTTTCAAACTTCACAATCCGTGCCAGAGCGCCGATGAGGCCCAGCAGGGTGCCGCCCAAAGTGGATACCACGGTTAGCCCCAGGGTGGTTAAGGCGCCATAAAGGAACATCTCGCGATATTCGTAGATAATGTCAAAACGGAAACTCATGGTGGGTTCTTTAACTTAATTAAAAAGGTGATGTTTGAATCAATGCGGACGAGGCACGCCTGCAAAAGGAAATCGTACATTTTACAATAAAATACACTTTTTGCAGACGTTAATTTTTTGCTTTTACATATGAATCTTTGAAATTATTGGGTTGGCGGGTGGGAAAAGGTTCCGCCGGCCAGCGATTGCGTTTACAATACGCCGCTTAATCTTAACCGCAGACAACCTCCATGAAAGTTTGGTTTGGGCAAGCGCAAGCCCCTGATTTTCCGCAAGGCGCCGCCGTTACCATCGGCAATTTCGACGGTGTTCACCTCGGCCACAGGCATATTTTGCAACGCTTGCGGCAAGAGGCGCATTGCCGTGGCCTGTCGGCGGTGGCCGTGGTGTTTGAACCGCAGCCGCAGGAATTTTTCGCCCGCCGTTTCGGGCGTGAACTGCCTTACCGTTTAAGCCCGTTGCGCGATAAGCTGCAATTGTTGCGCGCCACGACTTGTGTGGATGCGGTGTGGGTATTGCGTTTTAACCAGGCATTTGCCGATATTACCGCACCAGATTTTATCAGTGGCTTGTTATTGGGCAGCCTAAATACCAAATACTTGCTCATCGGCGACGATTTCCGTTTCGGTGCCGGTCGCGTAGGCGATTTCGCTTTATTGCAACAGCAGGCGCAAATGGTCACTGAGCGGACACCTTCGGTGATGGTGGAAAGTATCCGCGCCAGCAGCACTGCCGTGCGCCGTGCCTTGAGCGAAGGCAACCTCGAGTATGCACGCACGTTGCTCGGCCATGATTATGTGTTGAGCGGGCATGTGAAACACGGCGCCAAACTCGGCCGCACCATTGGCTGCCCCACCGCCAATGTGCAGCTCACCCAGCATCATTATGCTCTGAGCGGTGTGTTTGTGGTTGAGGCGGAAGGTACGTTTGGCAAACGACGCGGCGTGGCTAGCTTCGGCTTTAATCCCACCGTGTCGAAAACTCGTCGGCAGAAGTTGGAAGTGCATTTGTTTGACTGGCAGGGCGATTTATACGGCCAGCGGCTGTATGTGCGCTTTTTGCACAAATTGCGCGATGAGGCCAAGTTTGACAGCATTGATGCGCTAAAACAGCAGATTTGGGCCGATATGGATGCGGCACGCTGTTGGACTGCCGAGTAAACGATTTACAGGCAAACGTGCGCGAGACCCTTGTAAAATGGTATATTAAGCCATAGATTTCAGGTAGCCTTAGTGAGTGGAATGGCGCTGCCATAATCATAGGCCGTAAGAATATTCAGTTTTAAAATCAAAATATTATTGAGAATAACATGACCGATTACAGCAAAACCGTTAATCTGCTTGAAAGCCCGTTTCCGATGCGCGGCAATTTGGCCAAGCGCGAACCGGGCTGGCTGAAAAGCTGGTATGAGCAAAAACGTTAGCAAAAACTGCGTGCTGCCGCTAAAGGCCGCCCGAAATTTATCCTGCACGACGGCCCGCCCTATGCCAATGGCGACATCCACACCGGCCATGCGGTAAATAAAGTGTTGAAAGACATCATCGTGCGCAGCAAAACGTTGGCCGGTTTTGATGCACCTTACGTGCCGGGCTGGGATTGCCACGGCCTGCCGATTGAATTGATGGTGGAAAAACTCCACGGCAAAAGCATTCCGCCAGCCAAATTCCGCGAGCTGTGCCGCGAATATGCCACCGAGCAAATCGCCAAGCAGAAAAAAGGCTTTATCCGTCTGGGCGTGATGGGTGACTGGGATAATCCCTATTTCACCATGAACTTCAAAACCGAAGCCGATATTGTGCGCACGCTGGGTAAAATACAAGAAGCGGGCTATTTGTATCGCGGCGAAAAACCGGTGCAGTTTTGTCTGGATTGCGGCTCTTCGCTGGCCGAAGCCGAAGTGGAATATAAAGACAAGGTATCGCCGGCCATCGACGTGGCTTATCTGTTTCAAGACAACGCCGAGCTGGCCAAAGCGTTTGGGCTACCTGAAATCACAGGTGATGCCTATGCCGTGATTTGGACCACCACACCGTGGACGCTGCCAGCCAGCCAAGCCATCAGCGCCGGCGAAACCGTGGTGTATCAACTGCTTGATACGCCCAAAGGCAAGCTGGTATTGGCGAAAGATTTGGCCGAAGAAGCTCTGAAGCGCTACGGCTTTGCTACGGCGGAGGTGCTGGCAGAAACCAGTGGCAGCGATCTCGAAGGTTTGCTGCTCAGTCATCCGTTTCTGCAACGCGACATTCCCATGCTCAACGGCGACCATGTTACCACCGACGCCGGTACCGGTTTGGTGCATACTGCGCCCGCACACGGCTTGGAAGACTATTTCGTCTGCATCAAATACGGCATCGAGCTAGACAATCCGGTCAACGGTGAAGGACGCTATCGCAACGATGTGCCGCGTTTGGCCGGTTTAACCGTGTGGGACGCCAACCCGGTGATTATCGACTGGCTGCAAGAAGCTGGCAGATTATTGTCGAACACCAAAATCGAACACAGCTACGCCCACTGCTGGCGCCACAAAACGCCGTTGATTTACCGCGCTACCGGCCAATGGTTTATCGGCATGGACAAAGCAGGTAACGATGGCAAAACCCTGCGTAACAACGCGATGAACGCAGTAGACAGCACCGAGTTTTTCCCAGCCTGGGGCAGGGCACGCTTGGAATCGATGATTGAAGGCCGCCCTGATTGGTGTGTATCACGCCAGCGTAATTGGGGTGTGCCGATGACGTTTTTCGTGCACAAAGAAAGTGGTGAATTGCACCCGAATAGCGCCGAATTGCTGGAGCAAATCGCCAAGCGCATCGAAGAAAAAGGCATCGAAGCTTGGTTTGCGCTTGATGCCCGCGAGCTGCTGGGCGATGAGGCCGATGAATACGAAAAACTGAGCGACACGCTGGATGTGTGGTTTGATTCCGGCAGCACCCATTTCGCTGTTTTGAAACAACGTGAAGAGCTGGCATGGCCTGCCGATTTGTATCTTGAAGGCAGCGACCAGCATCGCGGCTGGTTTCAGTCTTCTATGCTCACCGGTTGCGCCACCATGAGCCGCGCACCCTACAAACAATTGCTCACACACGGCTTTGTTGTAGACCAAAATGGCCGCAAAATGTCCAAATCTCTGGGTAATGTGGTGGCGCCGCAGGAAATCTACGATGAATTCGGTGCGGATATTTTGCGCCTGTGGATTGCCTCTACCGATTACAGCGGCGAGCTGGCTTTGTCGAAAGAAATCCTCAAACGCGTTACCGAAAGCTACCGCCGCATCCGTAATACTTTGAGCTTTCTGTTTGCCAACCTCAGCGATTTCGATCCTATGGAACATGCTGTGCCGCAAGAGCAGATGGTGGAAATTGACCGTTACGCGGTGATACTGGCGCGCCAACTGCAAGAGCGTTTGGCGGGAGACTATTATCCGCGCTACACCTTCCATCTTGCCGTGAAAGACCTTGTGAGCTTCTGTTCGGAAGATTTGGGCGCATTCTATTTGGATATCCTCAAAGACCGCCTCTACACCACCCAAGCCAACAGCCATGCCCGACGCAGTGCTCAAACTGCGCTCTACCACATTACCCGCAGCTTGGTGTTGTTGATGTCGCCGATTTTGTGTTTTACCGCCGAAGAAGCATGGGATATTATCGGCGGCGGCGAAGAAGACAGTGTACTGTTTCACACTTTGCACGAATTCCCGTCGATGCCGGAGAAAAGCGAAGAAGCGCTGCTGCAAAAATGGCAGGCTGTGCGCTTGGCGCGTGAAGCCGTTACCGCAGCCATTGAGCCGTTGCGCACCGATAAAACCGTGGGTTCGTCGTTACAGGTGGATGCGGAAATCACCGCACCCGATGATGTGGCAGGCTACCTGAAAGCATTAGGCAGCGAATTGCGCTTTGCTCTGTTGGTGTCGAAAGTGTCCGTGAACAAGGGTGAAGCGTTGAGTGCCAGCGCCCGGGCAAGCAGCGGTGAAAAATGTGAACGCTGCTGGCACTATACCGACGATATCGGCAGCAATGTCGGCCATCCGAGCCTCTGTGCCCGTTGTGCTGATAACGTAGACGGTATCGGTGAAACTCGCGATTACGTATAGGCTCTTATTTGTATGTATGAATAAAGGCTACCTGAAAATATTTTCAGGTAGCCTTTTTAATGTTTGCCATGATTTGGCTATTTTTTTCGGCTTAAACGGCGTTTATTGACATGAACGCGGCTGCTTACCGGATACAGGGCGCGGTTGGCAGCGCGGGTGCTGTCGTCTATCCATTTATAATAACTTTTCGGATCGGGCAGCTGTGCCCACATGCGGGTGTTGGCGGGTGACAGGTAAAATTGCATCCATTTGTACCACAATTCACTCATGGCGGCGACTTTTTCCAGATACATGCGCTGGAATTCGAGCATGGTATGCCATGTCCAGACGGGCTGGCTGAACATCTGGATACGGTTCATCAGGACCAAGGGTGCTTCGGTCAGGATGGTTTGTTGCTGTTTCAGGAGCTTTTCCGGTTCGTTTTTCATGGTTTCAGGCTTTCTTGGTTAAGAAATAAAGCATGGTAGGGTGCTGTTTTTCAGTTTGAGGACGCATGCCGAAAAAAACAAGGCATGGGGTAGTGCGTTGGTTTGTGTGGAATTACAGTGGGGCAGGTATTCGGAAAGGCGGAACACTTGCGAACCAAGACTTCTGCATTGCTGTGAAATATCTGATACAAAATGTTAATGATTTAGTATATTTGCATAATATCTGCCATTACAGGCTGTTGTCGAATATGCTTTGCTTTATTGTAACAAAATAACAGATTGTGAGGGTTTTTTTATATGATAAAACCCTAACAGCTGATGCCAAGTGTGCAGCCTGAGAAAGCCGTGGTTTCAATGCGGTAATAATGAATATTCGCCGCTTTTACGCAAATTTGCCGCACAACGGAATGATTATAGTAAAATGCTTCGCTTATTTCCGATCAGGCTACCTGAAAATTTATGACTACTGCAAAAACTTCGAAAATGCCCTACTGGATACTGATTGCCGTGGCGATTGTGTTGGATCAGCTCACCAAAGTGGCGGTATTAAACCGTTTTGAATTCGCCGAACGTGTGAATATTATTCCTGATTTTTTTGATTTGACGTTGGTGTACAATACCGGCGCGGCATTCAGTTTTCTGGCCGATGCCGGCGGCTGGCAGAAATTTTTCTTTCTCGGCCTAGCCGCAGTTATCTGTTTTTATCTTACCCGGGCGATTGTGAAAGAAGATTTCGGCAAATGGGGGCGCTGGGGGGCAGCAATGATTATCGGCGGCGCCATCGGCAATGTGGTAGATCGCCTTATTCATGGCCATGTGGTTGATTTTTTGCTATTTTATTGGCAAAACTGGTTTTATCCGGCGTTTAACGTGGCCGACAGCTTTATCTGCGTGGGTGCGGTGCTGCTGGTGATTGACGGTTTTATCCATAAAAAGCCAGATGAAGCGGGCAAAAAAGCGGCTTGAATCCACTGATTTATTGATACATAAAGAGCACACATCATGACACAGAAAACCATTTTGCTGGCCAACCCGCGTGGCTTCTGCGCCGGTGTCGACCGCGCCATCAGCATTGTCGAACGCGCGCTGGAAGAATTCGGCGCACCGATTTATGTGCGCCATGAAGTGGTGCACAACAAATTTGTGGTAGACGATTTGCGTGAAAAAGGCGCAGTGTTTATTGAGAATTTAGCTGATGTGCCTGCAGGCGCTACGCTGATTTATTCGGCACACGGTGTATCGAAAGCGGTACAGGAAGAAGCCGTGGCGCGCGGTTTTCAGGTGTTCGACGCTACTTGTCCGCTGGTGACCAAAGTGCATAAAGAAGTTGACCGCCTCAACGAGCAGGGCTACCAGATTATTATGATCGGCCACAAAGGCCATCCCGAAGTGGAAGGTACGATGGGGCAACTTTCTGAAGGCGTGATGCTGTTGGTGGAAACAGTGGATGATGTGGCTGCGCTGCAGGTGGTGAATCCCGACAAGCTTTCGCATGTGAGCCAAACCACATTGTCGGTAGACGAAACCCGCGACATTATCGAAGCATTGAAAATACGCTTCCCCAATATCCGCAGCCCGCATAAAGAAGACATTTGCTATGCCACCACCAACCGTCAGGAAGCGGTAAAGGATTTGGCGGAGGAGTGCGATATTGTGATTGTGGTGGGCTCGCCCAACAGCTCCAACAGCAACCGCCTGCGCGAAGTGGCGGCTTTGCGTGGTGTAGATGCTTATATGGTCGACAACGCAGGCTACCTGAAACCGGAATGGTTTACAGGCAAGAGCCAAGTGGGCGTGACGGCGGGTGCTTCGGCACCGGAAGTATTGGTGAAGGAAGTGGTGGAAACCATCCGCAATTGGGGGCATGAGACCGTACGCGAAGGCGAGGGTGTGGAAGAAAGCATTGTGTTTGTATTGCCTAAAGCTTTGCGCAAAGAATAAATCACAAAACGGGCGGAGCAGAAATCATCAAAAAGGCTACCTGAAACGATTGGAAAACGTTTCAGGTAGCCTTTTTGATGGCGGCATGCAATCAGACTTTAATAACGCGCCGGTACCGTGCCCATGCGTTTTTTCAGCGAGGTTTGCGGCTCGTTGAACAGGCTGGCGTAATAAGTGGCGTTGGTCATTACTTTTTTCACGTAATCGCGGGTTTCGTTAAATGGAATGGTTTCAGCATAAATCGCGCCTTCCAGCGGTGTGCTAGCCTGCCAGCGGCGGGCGCGGCTGGGGCCGGCGTTGTAGCCGGCGGTGGCCATGACTTCATCGTTGTTCAGGCGGCTTTTCGCATCGGCCATATACCAAGTGCCCATGCGAATATTACCGTCCATGGTGTGCAGCTCGCTGCTGTCCATACCGATTTTGCGGGCAATTTCGTTGGCCGTTGCCGGCATTACCTGCATCAAGCCGGCTGCACCGACGCTGGATTGTGCGCCGATCATAAAGCGGCTTTCCTGACGGATGAGGCCGTATACCCAAGCCGGATCAACGCCCACTTGGGCGGCATAGCGTTCGGTGATGTCGCGGAAGGGCGAGATATAGCGTAGGTTGTAGTTGAGTTTGTGATCGGTGCGGTCGGCGCTGTTGATGGCCATTTCGTAAAAGCCGTTTTCAAAAGCCAGTTGTGCTGCGACCAACAGAGTGTCTTCGTTGGCGCCACGTGTGGCATAACGCCATTCAGCCTGAGCCTGACGGCGCATTTTCCAGTTGTTGCTGTTTTGGCTGGCTTTAAAGAGGTTGAGCGCGCGGTCGATGGCGCCGTCGCTGGCCAGATGACGGACATCGCTTTTCGAGGCGTCGCCCACGTTGTTACGGGTGTTGATACGGCTGCCCAATTCTTCGGTAGCCATTACGGCATAGAAATTGCGGCCGGATTGCGCAGCTTGGCGATAGAGTGCTTCGGCTTGGCTGTGCCTGCCTTCGGCAGCATGGCTGCGCGCCAGCCAGTATTGCCATGTTGGGTCTTTTTGCAGGCTGGCCGGCATGGACTGGATGATGCCGGCTAATTCATTCCAGCGTTGCAGGCGCAGGGCGGCGCGGGCATACCATTCAAACTGATCGTTGCTCAACTGTTTGCGGTCGGCCTGGCGGTAATACGACAAGGCAGTGGGCATGTTTTGGTTTTTGGCCTGCACATAGCCGAGCACACCCCAAGCAAAGCCGCTTTGCTCGCGGGTAAGGCTACCTGAAAGGGCGGAAAGTTTGGCGGCGGAAGCGGTATCTTTTTGTTCGGCAGGGCCGATGATGCCACGCAACAGGTTTTCCTGCGCACCTTGACCGGCGCCGCCGTCAAGTGGGCTGCCCAGCGCGGCGGCGAGTTTGCGTGCATCGGTAATCTGGTTGTTGCTGATCAAGCCGCGCACACGGCGCCAAGCATCGTTTTGATTAAGTGCGCCGCGGGTAGCGGCGGTTTCCAGCAAGGTGTTGCAGCCGGCAGGCAGGCGGCCGGTTTCTTTCACTAGCGTGGCGGCCAGTTTATTGAGTTCGCCGGCTTGGTATTCGGCATAACATTGTGCTTCCTGCGAACGGCCGGCAGCATCAAGCTGGCGGTATTGCTGGTTAAACTGCGTCCAGTCGCCACGGCTGCCGAGGCTTTTAAGCCACTCGTTGCGCACGGCTTCGCCCATGGCGCTGTGTTGTTGGCGGCTGAGAAATTGTGCCGGCAGAAAATCGTCGCCTTGTTTGGCTGCATCGAGCGCGCTTTGGAAGCTGTTGTAATCGCTTAGGGTTTTGGAGGCGGATTCGGTGGCGCGGCTGTTGGGTAAACCGACACTGCCGCCGCTGCTTGCCGTGCCTTGGTTAATCGGCTCCAGTGGTTGTTCTGAGGCGGAGCACGCGGCCAGAGCAGCAAAGGCGGAGGCCATCAAGGCATTGCGGAGGGGGCGTTTGTTGAAAGTCATCAGTTTTTCCGTAATATTGATATGTGGATGAATAAGGTGGATTTTAAGCGATTTGGCCGGTTTTGTTGGCTTTTTGTGGTATTTTTTACATTTGCAAACAAGCGGCGCGGGCGCAATGCGGCAAAACGGTTTCAAGCAGGAATATGCCTATTTGAAGCCAAAGGCTACCTGAAACTTTTCAGGTAGCCTGAGTCATGAATGGATGTGTCTTGCTGGTTATTTTCGCCAATAGGCCGGCGTAAACAAAATAAACACGGTAAAGATTTCCAGACGTCCGAGCAGCATCACCAGGGTACACAGCCATTTTTGCGTGTCGCTCAGCTCGGCATAACTGCCGGCGGGGCCGACTGCACCGAGGCCGGGGCCGGCATTGGTGATGCAGGCGATGGTGGCGGTGAGCGAAGAGACGAAATCCATGCCGCTGATCATCATGGCGAAGGTAAAGATGACAACTGTCATGAAGTAAACGAAGATAAAACCCATCACCGCCAGCGCGGTGCGCTCGGAAATGCTGCGGCCGTTGAGCTTGACCGTTTTCACTGCATTGGGGTGCAGCAGCAAGGTGACTTCGCGCAGGCTGAATTTAAACAATACAATGGCGCGCGCCATTTTGATGCCGCCGCCCATCGAGCCGGCGTTGGCCAGCACGTTCGACAGGAAAAACATCCACAGCGACACCAATAGCGGCCATTGGTTGAAATCGGCGCTGGCAAAGCCGCTGGCCAGACCGATGGAGATATAGTTGAAACTCACATAACGAAACGCATCGGTGAGGCTGTAATAGCCTTCGTACCACATATACAAGCTGGCCAGCACAATGCTCGCCACTAATACGCCTATCATGATGCGCACTTCTTCATCGCGCCAATAGTTGCGCAAAGAGCGTTGCTGAAACGCGGCAAAGTGGTTGGCGAAATTCACCGCGCCGAAAACGGTGGCTGTCATCATCACCATATCGATCATGGGCGAGTTAAAATAGGCGGCACTGCTGTCGTGTGTGGAAAAGCCGCCAAGCGAAAAGGTAGACATGGCGTGGCAGATGGCGTCAAACCACTGCATCCCCACGGCATGCAGTGCTACTGCGGTGAGGCAGGTGAAAAACACATACACCATCCACAGGCGTTTGGCGATTTGCGAAATGCGCGGCGCCATTTTGCTGTCTTTGTCGATGCCGGGAATTTCCGCCTTGAAAAGCTGTGTGCCGCCCACGCCGAGCATGGGCAAAATCGCCACTGCCAGCACGATAATGCCCATGCCGCCGAGCCAGTTGAGCATGTGCCGCCAGAAGTTGATGGAAGGCGCCAGCGTATCGAGGCTGGTCATCACTGTGGCGCCGGTTGTGGTTAGCCCCGACATGGCCTCGAAAAAGGCATCGGTATAACTCATGCCGGGGAAATACAGATACAGCGGCATCGCCGCCACCAGTGCAAAGCCCAGCCACAACATCACCACCAGCGTAAAACCGTCACGCGTGCGCAATTCGCGGTTGAACTTGAGTGTGGCCAGCCACAACAGCAGCGACGACATGATGGTTACACCGGCAGTTTGGCTGAAGGCGTAAAAGGCATCGTCGAGAAAAAAATAAGACACCAGCGTCGGCACCAGCAACAGCAGCGAAAACAGCACGCCGAGCTTAGACAACACATGGATGATGGGGATGATTTTATACATAATCGTTCAAATGCTCCGGCACATGGCACGGCGGTTCGAGCCGCCTCAGCCGAAGAAGCCCATTTTTACTTCAATCAGTTTTTCCAGCTCGCGCAAAACGCGGCGGCGCGAAACGAAAAAGATAAGGTGGTCGCCGTCGGCCATCACCGCATCTTCTTTGTGCCCCATAATCACTTCTTCGCCGCGTACCAGAGCGGCAAAATGGCAGCCTGCCGGCCATTGTATTTCCGACACGCGCCGCCCCACCAGCGCCGAGGTTTTCTGATCGCCGTGCACCACCACTTCAATTGCCTCGGCGCTGCCGCGCCGCAACGGGTGCACCGCCACCACATCGCCACGGCGGATGTGTGCCAGAATAGAGCCGATGGTGACCAAGTGCGGCGACACCACGATGTCGATTTGGTTGCCTTCCAGCAAGTCTACGTAGCGGGAACGGTTGATGATGGTAATCACCCGTTTTGCACCCAAATCTTTGGCGAGCAAGCTGGACATGATATTGTTTTCATCATCGTTGGTTAGGGCGCAAAATACGTCGATTTCGTCGATATATTCTTCGTTGAGCAGGCTTTCATCGGTGGCGGAGCCGTGCAGCACCAGCGAACGGTCGAGGTTTTCCGACAGCCATTCGGCGCGTTGTTCGTTAAATTCGATGATCTTGATGTCGTATTTGCCTTCCATCTGTTTGGCCAGACGGTAGCCGATGTTACCGCCGCCCGCAATCATCACACGGCGGGTGCGTTGCTCAAACGGGCGCAGCTCGCGCATAATGGTGGCGACATAGCGGCTGTCGGCCAGTACGCTCACTTCGTCACCTTCAATCACCACGGTTTGCGCCGAGGGCACAATGAGGCGGTTATTGCGGTAAATGGCGCAAATTTGGCAGTCTACGCCTTCGGGCAGGTGATTGTTGATTTCAGAAATTTCTTTATTGACCAGCAGGCCGCCTTTATGTGCCTGCACAATCACCATCCGTGCTTTGTCGTCGGCAAAACGCAACACCTGCAAGGCGCTGGTATAGTTGAGCAAGCCCACCAGACGTTCGGTAACGAGCTGCTCGGGGCAGATAGAATCGGTGACGGCAAACGCATCCAGGCTGGAGGGTAATTCTTCGTTACCGGTGTGGTATTCCAGATAATCGCTCAGGCGAACGCGGGCGATGCGGCTGGGAATATTAAACAAATCCGCCGCCATTTTGCAGGCCACCATATTGGTTTCATCGCTGCGGGTCAGTGCCAGCAGCAAATCGGCGTCGCCGGCACCGGCGTGTTCCAGCACCGCCGGTGATGCGCCGTTGCCCACCACGGTTTGCACATCAAGCTTGCTGCCGATGTTTTTCAGAGATTCGCGGTCGATGTCGATAATGGTCACATCGTTATTGGGCATGGCAGCAAGGTTACGGGCGATGGTGGAACCCACCTGGCCGCTGCCGAGAATCAGGATTTTCACGTTTCAATCTTTATGAGTCGCACAAAGCGCGTATTGTAAACCAATTTCGGTTAAACGGCTTCAGCTAGCCTGTAAACAGGAGATGGATTGATAGGTGCAGAGGCTACCTGAAAGCTTTTCAGGTAGCCTCTGTTGCGGTTTTTACGATAATTCGATTTTTGTTTCTGCTTTAGCAAAATTCATCACAAACTGGCTTTTAAACGTGCGCACGTTGTGGGTATCGGTCATCACCCGCCGCGTAAACGCGTGGTAATGCGCCATATCGTAGGCGTGCACCAGCAGCAGGAAATCGTAGTCGCCAGAAATTTCATAGCAGCCGGTTACATCGGCTTCGCGCCGCATCAGCCGTTCAAACGCTTCCTGTTCAGCCGGGTTTTGGCGCGACATTTCCACCTGCACAAACACGCTGATGCCGCGCCCCACCGCTTGCGGCGACACCAGTGCTACCTGTTTAAGGATGATGCCGTTGTCGCTTAGGCGGCGGATGCGCCGCTGGCAGGTGGCCACCGAGGAATGTACCGCCTGTGCCAGCTCTTTCAGCGGCAAGGTGGCGTCGGCCTGCAACAGGTTGAGAATCTGTTTGTCGAGTTTGTCCAAATCCATAAAGTTACCTGAAATGTTGTTGGGCGGGATGTGTTCGGGATTGAAATTAGCCGAGCATATTGCTTGATGTTTTGATTTTTGAAAAATAAATAAATAATAGGCTGGAAAATATTTTCTTTTTATCATTGAAGGTTTATTTTATGAAAATATTTTTCAGGTAGCCTGCTCTATAATAGCGCATTGTTATTTTTGTGCAAACCGCCCGCCATCATGAGCCAGACCAGCAAAGGCATTTTTGCCGCCCTATTATCCAATGTTTTGTTTGCCGCGCTGTTTTTATACAGCCTCTGGATGCAGCCGATGAGCGGCACCGATGTATTTATGTGGCGCATGTTATCGATGCTGTTCGGCTTGGCCGCTCTGCTCACCGTTACCCGAAGCTGGGCAAGCAGTTTGGCGTTTGTACGCAGCATGGGCACTCAGTGGCAGCGTTGGCTGTTGGTGTTGCTGCCGACCCCGATTCTGGCCAGCCAATTGTGGCTGTTTATGTGGGCGCCGGTTAACGGTGAAGGCATGAATGTGGCGCTGGGCTATTTTTTGTTTCCGTTGGTGATGGTGCTGGCGGGCAACCGCGTGTTTAAGGAAAAACTCACCCCACTGCAATGGCTGGCTGTGGCGCTGGCGTGCGCCGGCGTGGGCAATGAATTGTGGCGCACCGGCGCGTTTTCGTGGGCGAGCGTTTGGGTGTTTGGCACTTACCCGATTTATTATCTGTTGCGCCGCTGGCAAAAAGTGCCGGCGCTCACCGGCTTGGCGTTGGATTTGCTGCTGATTGCGCCTTGTGCGCTGGCTTATATTGTATTCCGATCCGACAGCCCGGCCATGATTGCAGCCAACCCGAATTTGTTGTTTTTTATTGTGCTGTTGGGCTTGAACAGCGCCCTAGCCATGCAGCTCAACCTGCAAGCCAGCCTGATGTTGCCGTTTAGCCTGTTTGGCATGTTGGGCTATTTGGAACCGATATTGCTGTTTGCTGTGTCGCTGCTGGTGTTGCGCGAGCCCTTTCCGGCCGGTGCCCTGGCTAGCTACGGGCTGATTTGGCTGGCTTTGTGTATGATGGCTCTAAACGGCATGCTGGCCTCGCGCCGGGGCAGTGTGTTGGCAGGAGAAAGTGATTTGGAAAAAGTAAAGGCCGCTTGAACAAAGGCTACCTGAAACGTTTTCAGGTAGCCTTTGTCGATAAACATGCCGGCGCATCGCCCGTATCAGGAAAATGGCCGGCAAGCAGTGTTTCAACGTGTGCTTGCGTCCAAATCGGCTTTGTATTCAATCATGCCGTGGGCTTTTTGCTCGATAGATACTTCGAGCTCTTGGCTGCCACGCTTGAATTTCAAATCTACATCCTCGCGTTTTATTTCTGATTCCATCTCTGTAAAGCCGTGGTGTTGTGCGTGCTGGCGTATTTGTTCGGCCAGTGCGGCCACGTCATGCTGTTGGGCTTTTAAACGGAATTCGGCTTCAAATTCGCCGTCGTTTTGGCGCTCGGCTTTCACCACTTCCGCATCGCGCGGCTGGAAAATTTCGGCGGGCATTGAAGCGGCAAATGCGCTGCTGGAAAAGAGTGCCATAATGCCGGTTAACACGATTGCGGTTGATTTGGTTCTCATCATAGAAAGTCCTTTCTTGCATCAATATAAATATATGCTGCCCATGGTAGGAAAAGCGGTATGCTGCGGCAAGCGCTTGACCCTTTTTTTACCTGCCGCCGTGTTTGAGCGAAAATGGGTTACGCTATTTTGCGCAAACGGACAGAACTTTTGGTGGCAGGTGCAATCAGGCGGATGTCGGAAAATGGGGATGAATCATTAAAAAACCAAAGGCTACCTGAAAACATTTTCAGGTAGCCTTTGGTTTTGGCTTTACGGTTTCAGTTCAATCATTACCACTTCGGTTTTGTTGTACACGCGTGGAACATTGGGCGTGGATTCGCGGGCGAGGCCGCGGCTGACAATCAGGCGGCTGTTGTCGAAACGGTATTCGCCGCCGCCGTATTTGGGAAAGAAACCTTCAGGAGCAATAAGGCCGTTGAGCAGAAACGGAATGCGCCACTGGCCGCCGTGGGCATGGCCGGAGACGATGAGGTGAAACGGATATTGCTGGTATTCGTGAATGAGCTCAGGGCGGTGGCTGAGCAGAATATTAAAGTTATCTGCTTGCGCGGCCGTGCCGGTGCTAACAAGATCGCGACGGTAATCGGCTTCGCGAACGGGGTCGGTAACGCCGAACAGATGCACATTGCTGCCGGGTAAGGTGGCTTCGCGACCGTGCATCATTTTAATACCATAACCCGCCATGCGGCGTTCCAACTCGGCATATTGTTCCGGCGGCAAATACAGCTCGTGATTGCCGCTGACATAATAAGCGTTGAAGGTGTTTTTGAAGCGCGACAACAAAGCATCGGTATGTTTTGGCGGCAGTTTGTCGTCATAAATATCGCCCACCAGCAGCACGGCGTCGGGTTGTTCGCGCTGCAGCACATCAAAAATTTCAGCCTGGCCTTCGCCGTAAAAACAACTGTGCAAATCGGTAATCAGCGCAAATTTTAAGGGTTTGTCGATTTTAAGCTGCGGAAAATCGGCGCGGCTGATTTGATAGCGCGGCACAGTAAGGGCATCGCTGATGCCAGCCATAAACAGGGCAATCGGCGTGGTAACGGCCAATAGCAGCGTGAGCAGCAGGCTTTTCTTTTTTGGCGTTAGTTTCATGAAGGCTTTCGGCTCTGCACAATATCTGTGAGCGGCCAGCGCGGCTTCACATTAAACGCGCCCGCCGGCTGCGCGGCTTGCATGCGCATCGCACCAGCAAAGGCAATCATCGCGCCGTTGTCGGTGCAATAGGCCAGCGGCGGAAAGTATACGTTCACCGCTTCGGCGGCGGGCTTGGGTTGGCCTTTCACATGCGGTTGGCGCACTTTCAGGCGGCCTAATTCGGTGCGCAATTTCCAGTTTGCCCCTACACCGCCGGCCACCACCAATGTACGGAAGCCGGTGTCGAGCAAGGCTTGCTGAGATTTTGCCACCAACACATCCACCACGGCATCTTGAAATGCACGGCAGATATCGTTGCGGGTTTGTTCGGGAATATCCTCGCTGCCGGTTTGCTCGCGCACTTTTTGTACGGCGGTGAGCACGGCCGTTTTGAGGCCGGAAAAGCTCATTTGTAAATCGTGCGAATGCAGCATCGGGCGTGGGAAGGTAAAGGCGTCGGGCGCGCCGAGTTTGGCCAGCTCCGATAGTTTCGCGCCGCCGGGGTAGGGTAGGCCGAGCAGCTTGGCGGTTTTGTCGAATGCTTCGCCTGCCGCATCGTCGACGCTTTCGCCGAGCAAGGTATAGTCGCTGATGCCGCGCACGGCCATCAGTTGGCTGTGGCCGCCTGAAACCAATAAGGCCACAAATGGGAATTCGGGCTTTTTATCGGCCAGCAGCGGTGAGAGCAGATGGCCTTCGAGATGGTGCACCGGAATCACCGGCTTACCGAGGGCAAAGGCCAAAGCGTTGGCATAGCTCGATCCCGCCAGTAATGCGCCGCCCAAGCCCGGCCCCTGCGTGAACGCCACCGCGTCGATGTCGGTATAGCATTTGCCTGCTTCCTGCAAGGCTGCTTCGGTGAGGGGCACGAGACGGCGGATGTGGTCGCGGCTTGCCAGCTCCGGCACTACACCGCCGTATTCCGCGTGCATTGCTATTTGCGTGTGCAATTGGTGTGCCACCAAGCCGCATTCGGTGTCGTAAAGCGCCACACCGGTTTCGTCGCAAGAAGATTCGATTCCCAATACCAACATGGATGAAGGCTACCTGAAAAGTAAAACGTGTATTTTAACGGATTTTTTGCTGTTGCTGTGAAGGCTATTTTTGCAAAGGCACCTTATTTCAGGCGCACGAAATAGCGGCCGTTGAAACGGTAGCGGATACGTTTGTCGGTGAGTATGCCACTGCCGCCTTCGGGGTCGGGCAAAACCACGGGGAAGCTGAGTGTGCGGCTTGGCGGGTCATAACGGAATAATTTCAGGGTGTCGCTGTCTTGCAGGGAGCGGGTGTCATAATTGAAACTGAGGTGGTCGGTGCGGCGGCTTTGTGTTTGCACCAATTTGGCGCGCACGAGCCGGTTGCCGCTGATTTGATACAGCGTGGCCGATTGGGCGTGGTCTCGAGTAGAACCGATGGTGTATTCAACCAGCCAATAGCCGGGGTGTTTACCGCCCAAATCTGCGTTGAAGATGGCCACCGCATCGCTGTTGCTACCGTTGTCGAGAATGCGGGTGCTGCCGTCATCGGCGCGGTATTGCAGAAAACCGTTGAAAAAGTGCATGGTGCCGCCGGTCATCAAGTCCCACGAATAGGCGCGTAAACGCCGGTCGGCCGCGGTGACGACAGACAAGCCTTCTTTGGCCGATAAGGGAAACGTGCATTGCCACGATGAGGGTTCGCGCGCGTAGCTGTACAGGGTTGTGTGCAAGTTTTGTGTGGCGGCGGCGAGTTTGGCTTCATCGTATTGATCGTTATAGCTGCCCCAATGCCTCATTTGCGCCAGTGTGCGGGCGGTGTCGGCATCGGCCTGACGGCAACTTTGGGCGTGGGCATTCGTTTGGGTGAACAACAACACGGTGGCCAGTACGGCGGCTGGGAACGGGCGGAGGGCGGGTAGGCGCATGGCGGCATCCTTTTGGGCAGGTGGCAACAGCTTGCTTATTATAACTGTATTTCGTTTGGTGCAGAGGCTACCTGAAAGCCAAATAGAGCCTTTGTCTTTGGAAAAATTCTGTTATAATCCGCCACCTTACAACAAGGCGGTTCGTAACCATCCCGCCGAGAACCCGCGTTCTAAACCAAAACTAGGATAAGCAAATGACAACCGAAAAAGCGCTGGTCATCTTTTCAGGCGGCCAAGATTCCACCACTTGCCTGATTCAGGCGATTCAAACCTATGGCCGCGACAATGTTGAGGCCATCACCTTTCAATACGGCCAACGGCACGCCATCGAGCTAAATCGCGCACGCTGGATTGCCGACGATTTGGGCATCCGCCAAACCGTGCTTGATTTATCGTTGATGCAGCAGATTACCCGCAATGCTTTGATGGACGAGCGCGCCGAAATCGAAACCGACGCAAACGGCCTGCCGAACACCTTTGTAGACGGCCGCAACGCGCTGTTTTTGCTCTATGCCGCCATCCACGGCAAAGGGCGGAATATGCGCCACATTATCACAGGCGTGTGCGAAACCGATTTTTCCGGCTATCCAGACTGCCGCGATGTGTTTGTAAAGTCTATGAACGTTACCCTCAATCTGGCGATGGACTACGCCTTTCAAATCCACACCCCATTGATGTACCTCACCAAAGCGCAAACTTGGGCGCTGGCCGACCAAATGGGCGCACTCGACTATATTCGCACCCACACCCACACCTGTTACCTCGGTGTAGAAGGCGGTTGCGGCGAATGCCCGAGCTGTGTGTTGCGCGAGCGTGGGCTGGCCGAATATTTGGCGGGCAAATAAAGCGGTTTAGCGCCCGATAGCAATACCGTTATACAACCAAGAAACCAAACCTATGAAAATCACCAAAACCTTCACCTTCGATTCGTCGCACATGCTCGACGGCCACGACGGCAAGTGCCAAAACCTGCACGGCCATACTTATAAACTCGAAGTTGTGCTTTCAGGTAGCCTGATTGAAGGCGGCGAAAAAGACGGCATGGTGATGGATTTCGCCGATGTGAAATGCGCTGTAAAAGCGCTGGTTATCGAGCCTTTTGACCATGCGTTTATCTATCACGGCGATAATGAGCGCGAAAGCAAAATCGCGGCCATGCTGGAAGGCTGGCAGATGAAAACCATGCGTCTCAACCGCCGCACTACCGCCGAAAACATGGCTGTTTATATGTTTCATGTTTTGAAAGAAGCAGGCGGTTTGCCCGTGCATTGCGTGCGCCTGTGGGAAACGCCCACGTCCTGCGCGGAATATGAAGGAGTGTAAGGTGAAGAATTTAGCCGCTATTCTGGCGTTATTTGTTGCCGCCGAGCATTTTTATATTATGTATCTGGAAATGTTTAAAATTCCCAGCGTTGCTGCCGGCCGTATCTTCGGGCTACCTGAAGAGTTTATGCAGCAAAAACGCGTACAAGCTTTATTTAGCAACCAAGGTTTATATAACGGTTTTTTGGCTGCGGGCATTGTGTGGGCGCAATTTTTTGCCCCTGAAAATGCGCAGGCGGCGGTAACGATGTTATTTCTCAGCTTTGTGATGATTGCTGCGGCATGGGGCGCGCTTACTTCGAGCAAGGGCATTTTACTGAAACAAGGTTTGCCGGCGCTGCTGGCGTTTGCCGCCGTGTATTTGGCCTGAGCAGAGGGAAAAAATGACAGAAATTCGCCCCGAAAACCCCGCCTACCGCATTGTAGAAATCTTCGAGAGCCTGCAAGGCGAAGGCTACAACACCGGCATGCCCGCTATCTTCATCCGCTTGGGAAAATGCAATCTTGCCTGTGCGTGGTGCGACACCGATTACCTGAAATTCAAGATGATGAACCTGCATGAGATTTTAGGCTGCCTGAAAACATACCGTGCCAAAAACATCATCATCACCGGCGGCGAGCCGACCATACAGCCTAATTTGGATATCTTGTTGGATGCGCTTAAAGCACAAGGCTACCGGCTGTGTATCGAAATCAACGGCCTTAACCCCGCGCCGCCGCAAATTGATTATGTTGCCGTTAGCCCGAAAGCATGTTACGCCGAAAAATATGCCGTGCAATGTCTTGAAACGGCAGATGAAGTGCGCATTGTCGCCGATGGCGAGGTGTTGGGTTTTTGCATCGAAATGGAAGGTAAAATCCGCGCTGCGCATTATTATTTGTCGCCGTGCGAGCAAAACGGCGTGATGAATATTTACGACACCATCCGCCAAATCGGTCTGCTCAACGCCCGTAAAAATGCGCCGGTGCATTGGCAGCTTAGTGTGCAGACGCACAAATGGGCAGGGATTGAATAGCGGCAGGCGGTTTGAACGGTCGAATAAGCAGAGCAAAGGCTCTATTCAGAGATTGTCAGATTTTGTTATAATACGTAAGGCTTTGAGTTTGAGCCAATAACTTTTTATTACAATATCAGGACAAACACATGAAAACGATCCGAAACCGTATTAAAGCCATTGCTGTTGCAAGCACGCTGGCTGTTGTTTTAAGCAGTTGCGCCTCCGTTGCCGACATGGCGGGTTATAACAGTGCCACACTCAATCAGGAATCTGCCGCCAATTACACAGAAGCCATGAATGCAGCCCGCGGCGCGCGCGTGCTCGATACCACATCGCCCACTGCACGCCGTGTTCAACGTATTTTCAACCGCATGGAGCCTTATGCAACGGCGGCCAATAAAACGAGTGTGAAATTTGATTGGCAGATGAACGTGCTGCGTTCGGACGAAATGAACGCCTGGGCAATGCCGGGCGGCAAAATGGCGGTATACACGGGGCTGGTTGAAAAACTGAAGCTAACCGACGAAGAAATTGCGTTTATTGTCGGTCATGAAATGACGCATGCGCTGGAAGAACACAGCAAGGCGAAAATGGGCAGCCAGGTTTTGACCAATGCGGCTTGGAAGTTTGGCGGTCAGGCTTTGCAGGCGAAAACGGGTATGAGCAGCGGCGATTTCGAGATGGCCAAAAATTTGGCGCAAACCTACGGTTTCGACAAGCCTTATTCGCGCCAACACGAATATTCATCGGATGAGGGCGGCCTGTTGCTGATGGCTAAAGCCGGCTATGATCCGGAAAAAGCGCTGGACGTTTGGAATAAAATGAACCAGTTTAACGACAACAACAATGCGGTGAGCGGATTTTTGTCTACCCACCCAACCAACAACGCCCGTACCGAAGCCATGCGCAAAGTAGTGGAAAAAGAGGCGAAAGCCATTTATCTGGCGAGTGAAAAAGCACCGGTCGGCAGCGCAGCCAGCACCAAAAGCAGCGGTTCGAAAAAGAAAGTGAACAAAAAACGCCGTTAACCGCAACAGTTTTTCATTTTAAATATAGGCATGAAGGCTACCTGAATATATTTTCAGGTAGCCTTTTATTGCTTAATGGTTTTGCAAAGGTTTCAGACGAGCTGTGTAGCGGCAAATAAGGCAGAGGCTACCTGAAAAATTTCAGGTAGCCTCCTCAAAGCGCCATATCAATGGGCATTTCGGCAAAAAGAAAGACCGTTTATTCTGTTGGCGTTTTTACACCGGCTGCCGTCGGTATGGCCGCATACTGCCCCATCTGCTGCATGTCGTAGCCGCTGGGCGATTGATACAGGCGCAGGTTGAATTGCTGGATGACGGCATAGACGTGATCAAAGATGTCTGCCTGAATACCTTCGTATTCCGCCCAGGCCACGGTGTTGGTGAAGCAGTAGATTTCCAACGGAATACCGGTGGCTTCGGGTGCAAGTTGGCGCACCATAACGGTCATGTCTTCACGGATGCGTGGATGCGCGCGCAGGTAGTGCAGCAGGTAGGCGCGGAAAGTGCCGATATTGGTGAGGTGACGGCCATTCAGGTAGCTTTCCAGCTCTGACGCTTCCTGGCTGTTTTGAGCGCTGATTTCTTTGGTTTTGTCGTCGAGATATTGCGTCAATAGCTTGCTGTGGCGCATGTGGCCGATTTCGTCTTTGCTGAGAAAATGCACGCTGGTGGCATCGATAGAAATCGAACGTTTGATGCGGCGGCCGCCCGATTCGCTCATGCCGCGCCAGTTTTTAAACGAATCGGAAATCAGCGCAGAAGTGGGCAGGGTAGTGATGGTGTTGTCGAAATTACGCACTTTCACTGTGGTGAGACCGATGTCTGTCACGTCGCCATCGGCGCTGTATTTAGGCATTTCCAGCCAGTCGCCGATTTGCAGCATGCGGTTGGCAGAAAGCTGGATACCGGCCACCAGGCCCATAATCGGGTCTTTAAACACCAGCATCAACACCGCCGTCATCGCGCCCAAGCCGCTGATGAGGATGAGCGGCGATTGGCCGAGTACCAGTGAAATCACCAGAATTCCGATGCCGATGGAGGCGATGAGTTTTACAGTTTGCACCAGTCCGCGCACGGGAAAATGTTGTGCCAGATTTTTGCGGAACAAATAGGTTTGCAGCGTGTCGAGCAAGGCAAACACCGCCAGAAGGGTGAAAATCAGGCCAATGATGTGGAAAATGCTGAGAAAGCCGTCGCGCCAGACGCTTTCGGGCAGCCAAATACGCAGTTGCACGGTGAGTAGCGCCGCCTGAATCGCCAGCGCAATATTACTGAGCAGGCGTTGTTCAACCAAAATATTGAGAAACAACAGTTTGGAGGCTTTGAATTTGTTGGCGAGTAGGCGGAAAATACCGTAGTGGATAATGGCGTGCAGCAGCAGCGTGGTGGCGATGATGAGCGCAATCATCACCAGATTTACCACTAAATCGGAGTGGGGATAGCCATGTTCGATTAGCCATTGGAGCAGTTGTTCGCGCATCGGGCGGAAATCCTTTCTTGAGTTGATGTGATTTAAATTTGTTAAATATCAATCAGTTGTTTTTATTGTGCGGCCATTTTAACATAAGCGCTGCCATTGTTCACGCCTGTGGTTTTGAGGCTACCTGAAAATCATGCCGACGAAACAGGTGCTTGATGCGGCGATTTCTTTTAAAATGGCAGGCATTAACCGAAAATTATGGCCGCCGCATCATGATGGCGGCGCTTGCTTTTCAGGTAGCCTCTATTTTGAAAATAACTTATTGAAAACGAACTGAGTATTCAGATGAATCTACACCAAACCGTAGCCGCCGAAGCCGAAAAAGCCTTTGCCGCCGCCGGCATCGCCGATGCGCCGGTGGTTTTGCAGCCCGCCAAAAACACCGATTTCGGCGATTTCCAAATCAACGGCGTGAAAGGAAAAAAAAAAAAAGCCAAACAGAATCCGCGCGAGCTGGCGCAAAAAGTGGCCGGGGCGCTCTCGGACAATGCGGTTATCGAATCCGCCGAAGTGGCCGGCCCCGGCTTTATCAACCTGCGTTTGCGCGCCGATTTTCTGGCGCAACATATTCAGGCAGCCTTGAACGGCAACGGCCTGGGCATCCAGCCTGTTGCCGTGCCGCAAACCGTGGTGATTGATTATTCCTCGCCCAACCTTGCCAAAGAAATGCACGTCGGCCATTTGCGTTCCAGCATCATCGGCGACAGCATCGCCCGTGTGTTGCGCCGCCTGGGCCACAATGTGATTGCGCAAAACCACGTTGGCGACTGGGGCACGCAGTTTGGCATGCTGGTGGCGTATATGGTGGAGCAGCAGCAAGATAACGCCGCATTCGAGCTGGCCGATTTGGAGCAGTTTTACCGCAACGCCAAAATCCGTTTCGACGAAAGCCCTGAATTTGCCGATACCGCGCGTGCATACGTGGTGAAGCTGCAAGGCGGCGACGAAACCGTGTTGGCGCTGTGGAAGCAATTTGTGCAGATTTCCCTGCAACATGCGCAAGCGGTGTATGACACTTTGGGCTTGAAGCTCACCCCCGCCGACGTGGCCGGCGAATCGACCTACAATGACGATTTGCAAACTGTGGTGGATGATCTCGCCGCCAAAGGCTTGGCGGTAGACAGCGACGGCGCGAAAGTGGTGTTTTTGGATGAATTCAAAAATCAAGATGGCGAGCCTGCCGCGTTTATCGTACAAAAACAAGGCGGTGGCTTTTTATATGCCAGCACCGACTTGGCCTGTGTGCGCTACCGCGTAGGCCGTTTGCAAGGAACACGCCTGCTGTATGTGGTTGATACCCGCCAGAAACTGCATTTCGAGCAACTTTTCACTACCTCGCGCAAAGCCGGTTATCTGCCCGAAAACGTGAGCGCCGAGTTTATCGGCTTCGGCACCATGATGGGCAAAGACGGCAAGCCGTTTAAAACCCGCAGCGGCGACACTGTAAAGCTGGTGGATTTGCTCGATGAAGCGGTGGAACGCGCCACGGCGCTGGTGCAAAGCAAAAACGCCGGGTTGGGCGCGGAAGAAGCCGCCAAAATCGGCCAAACCGTGGGCATTGGTGCAGTGAAATACGCCGACCTGAGCAAAAACCGCACCAGCGATTACGTGTTTGACTGGGAAGCCATGCTCAGTTTCGAGGGCAATACCGCACCTTATCTGCAATATGCCTATACCCGTGTGCAAAGCGTGTTCCGCAAGGCGGGCGAATGGAACCATGCCGCCATGCCTGTGTTTGCCGAACCGCTGGAAAAGCAGCTTGCTGCGGAATTGCTCAAGTTTGAAGATGTGTTGCAAAGCGTGGCCGAAACAGCCTACCCGCATTACCTCGCCGCTTACCTGTATCAGGTAGCCACCTTGTTCAGCCGTTTTTACGAAGCCTGCCCGATTCTGAAAGCCGAAGATCAAGCGCGCAACAGCCGTTTGCAACTGGCAAAACTCACCGGCGAAACGCTGAAACAGGGTTTGGATTTGCTGGGCATTGATACGCTGGAAGTGATGTAAATAAAAGGTCTCAGGCTGGCTGAAAATATTTTCAGCCAGCCTTGTTTATCTTTTTCCAGTGCAGAACCGCTGTTAGGGTGAGTAGGTCGAATATAAGTATCCGACGTTTGCGTTTCCTTGCCGCACAGCCTGTGCGGTAACAGTATCATTGGCCGCGATTTTCTGTCATAAAACAAACAGCCACTTTAAAGAAAGCCCCCGTTTCATGAACCGCTACCACATCATGCTTGTCATTTTCACTGCCGTATTGGTTTGGTCGGGCATTGCACCGAAAGATTATCCCACATGGGGGTTGGAAGTGGCGCCTGCTGTTATCGGCGTTTTGTTGCTGCTGGCCACGCGCAAGCATTTCCGTTTTAGCGATTTTGCCTATTGGGTGATGCTGGCGCACGCGGTGGTGTTGATGGTGGGCGGCCATTATACTTATGCCGAAGTGCCGCTGTTTGACTGGTTGCGCGAGCCCTTGGGCTGGACGCGCAATAATTACGATAAGGTAGGCCATTTTATGCAGGGTTTTTCGCCGGCGGTGATTACTTGGGAAATCTTGTTGAAAAATCAGGTGGTAAACGGGCGCGGCTGGCGGGTATTTCTCACCATATGCGTGTGCATGGCCATTAGCGCGGTGTATGAGCTGATTGAATGGCTGGTGGCGGTGTTGAGTGAAGAAGCTGCCGATTCGTTTCTCGGCACGCAGGGTTATGTGTGGGATACACAGTCGGACATGTTGTGGTGTTTGATTGGCGCATGCACAATGTGCGCTTGGCTGGTGTGGCGCGGCCGTTCGGCAGCTTGATGATTATTGAATAAGCATAAGGCTACCTGAATTCGTTTTCAGGTAGCCTTATGTTTATATGGGTGTTTAACCGTCGCCGCGTTCTTGTAACAGCAACATCATCAGCCCGAGCACCACCAGCGTTTCCTGTTCGGGTGTGGCCTGGCCGGTTTTGTTGAGGCTGAACTTGCGCTCCATCAGCGACATTTCCTTGCGCAGGCGAAAGGCTTCGCGGCCTTGCGTGTCGGTAACGAGATAAGTGGGGTTGAGGAAATAGCCCGTAAACATGCCGATAATGGGGATTTCCGACAGTGTACCGTCGGCCAACGCCACCCACGGGTTGGCTTCTTTAATGGTAAAAGCGGGGCGTTCGGCAGCATCGAGCAGGGTGTAGCTGGTGCGCCAGAGCGAGCGCATGCCTTCGCGTTTGAGCTTGCCGATGGTTTGGCCAGCGGCGTCGCGCAGGGTGTAGACGGCATTGAAGTCGATGATGCGGTCGGCCTTGAGCGTGTAGCGCACCTGTTCGCGGCGGCTGTTGCCATACACTTCCACCGCTTCTTTAATGCGGAATATTTTCTGGCGTGTATAGGCGATTTCCTGGCCGCCGTTGTCGGTAACGGTGAAGTCGTTGGAAGGCGTGAAGATTTTAAACAGGAAATGCAGCGGGTAATTCAAGTTGTTCATAGCGGCCTTATTCAGGTTGGTTAAGCGGCGCGAGGTTCGTCTAATACGGCAAATGGGAAGTCCATGTGGTGCAGCCATTCGCGCGTAATCAGCAGCAGGGCGAAAAAGGCGTTGTTGTCGGGCAGGCCGGGGGCGCTGCCGTAGCGGCTGATGCGTTGGAACGTTTGCTCCAACGCATCACGGTGCAGCATGCGCTTGGCATCGGCAAGCAGGCGCAGTTCGCTGTCGGGCGGATGCAGCACGCTGTGCGGCGGCAACAGCGCACGCAGAGGTGCAATGGCATCTTCCACCGTTATGATGGCGGTTTCCCAGTCGTATTCGCTGGGCGGGTTGTGGCGCAGGTGTTGGCGGCACAGGCTGTCGATGCCGAGCGCGATTTGCTGGCGGCTGCCGTTTGGCAACACAAGTTCGGTGTCGTTGTTGCCAATATAAAGATAAGTATTCATGCTTTGCCGATAGAAGGCTACCTGAAAAGTGTTGAAAAAGTTTTCAGGTAGCCATGGTAGGTGGTTGAAAAAGGCCGTGCGTTATCAAGCAAGTAGGTGCATATTTTCCTATTCGGCTGCGGCCGGACGGCTCAAGACAAGATATAGACGCCGCTTTAGACGGCTTTGCCGTCGCGTTCGTCGGCGGCATCGTAAGCTTCTACGATTTTCTGCACCAGCGGATGGCGCACCACGTCTTCGCTGGTGAAGGTGTGGAAATACAGGCCTTCGATATCGCGTAGTTTTTCTTTGGCGTCTTTAAGGCCGGACTTGATGTGGCGCGGCAGGTCGATTTGGCTGATGTCGCCGGTAATCACAGCTTTGGCACCGAAGCCGATACGGGTAAGGAACATCTTCATCTGCTCGGGTGAGGTGTTTTGCGCTTCGTCGAGAATCACATAGGCGCCGTTGAGCGTGCGCCCGCGCATGTAGGCGAGCGGGGCGATTTCGATCAGGCCTTTTTCGAGCAGTTTGGTGACGCGGTCGAAACCCATTAAATCATAAAGCGCATCGTAGAGCGGACGCAGGTAGGGGTCGACTTTCTGCGCCAAGTCACCGGGCAAAAAGCCGAGTTTTTCGCCTGCTTCTACGGCGGGACGCACCAGCACAATGCGTTCGACTTGGTGTTTGTCTATCGCATCAACGGCGGCAGCCACCGCCAGATAGGTTTTGCCGGTGCCGGCGGGGCCTAAGCCGAACACCACATCGTGGTTGAGCAGGGCGCGGATGTAGCCGTTTTGGCGCGGCGTACGCCCGCCGATGCTGCCGCGTTTGGTGCGAAAATAGTATTGTTGGTCGCGGTGTTGCGCTTCAAACGCTTCATCGGCGGTTTTGGCCTCCACGGCGGCGAGCTGGATGTCGTTGTCGGAAAGCTCGCTTTTTTCTGCGACGGTAGCGAGCGAGAGCAGGGCGTTGCGACCGGCATGGGCGAGCTTGCCCATGAAGGTGAAATTGCCGAAGCGCCTGCTTATTTGGATGTCGAGCGCTTTGCCGAGGGTGTCGAGATGACCATCAAGCGCGCCGCACAGGCGTTGTAGTACGGCGTTGTCGATGTCTTCGAATTGCAAATGAACGGTATGGGTCATGTATGCTAAAACTTTTTGTTGGGTGAAGTTCAAGGTCTAAAGTGTTGTTGCGTGTGTTTATTTTGAGTTGGGATTTTGTGAATTTCTCTCTACATTGTTTTATTTTAAGCTCATTTTGTCTCTAATTTTCGGACATATAAATAAAATCTTCTTATGCAGTTTCTAAGTTCAGATGGTTTTAATATGGCTGTCTGATGCGGAAAAATCAAGGCAGGCTGTGTAAAAAGGCGTGGCGGCCGGCTAATCTGGTACTTCAGGCTGCCTGAGCGCCGCATTTATGATACATTTATGCCTCTGTGCGGGTTGGTTCAGACAACCTGCATCATTGCGACGAGAAAACCATGAATACCCTTACCGACCTGATCCGTCCCGATATCCGGGCTCTGCATCTTTACCAGGTGGCAGAAGTGCCGCCCGGCTGCATCAAACTTGATGCGATGGAAAGCCCCTATCAATATTCAGACGGCCTCAAACAGGAGCTGGCGCAAGCGTTGGCTCGTGCCGACATCAACCTCTATCCCAATCCGGCTACTTGCGGCTTGCAGGCGGCATTGCGCGAGGCTTTCAGCATTCCCGCCGCCGCCGGTATTGCGCTCGGCAACGGTTCCGACGAGCTGATTCAGCTCATTACCATGCTGCTGGCCAAACCCGGCGCAACCATGCTGGCGTTGGAGCCAAGCTTTGTGATGTATAAACACAACGCCGCCATGTTCGGCATGAATTATGTGGGCGTGCCGCTGAACGGAGACTTCAGCATGAATCTGCCCGCGGTGCTCGAAGCGATTGAGCAGCACAATCCTGCATTGGTGTTTGTGGCTTACCCCAACAACCCCACCGGTGTGCCGTTTGAGCGGGTACAGGTTGAGGCGGTGATTGCCGCTGCCAACGGCATTGTGGTGGTAGACGAAGCCTATGGCGCGTTCAGTCACGATAGTTTTCTGCCCCAGGCGGGCAGTATCGATAATTTAATTGTGGCGCGCACGCTGAGTAAAATCGGCTTTGCCGGTTTGCGCATCGGCTATGCCTCGGGCAGTCCCGCCGTGATGACTGAGCTGGCGAAAATCGTGCCGCCTTATAATATGAACCAACTGAGCCTCACCGCCGCCAAATTCGCACTGAAACATGCCGATATCATCGCCGCCAATACGGCCAAACTCAAGGCCGAGCGCGAGCGCATGTTTGCAGCCTTGTCTGCCATAGGCCGCCTGCAAGCCTTCCCCAGCGAAGCCAATTTCATCACCGTGCGCGTGCCCGATGCCGTGGCCTTGTTTGAAACCCTGAAGCAAAACGGCATTTTGATTAAAAAGCTGCACGGCGCACATCCGTTGCTCGACCAATGCTTGCGCATCACCATCGGCACGCCCGAACAGAACGATGCCGTATTGGCCGTTATCCGCAATCTATATTGTGATTCATTGATTATTGAGAACTGAAACCCATGAATAAAGCGCAAATCCATTTACAGAATCTACAACTGCTGCTTGAAGAGGCAGGCTCTTTGAGCGAACTTTCACACCGCTGCGGTTATGATAATTCTTCATCGCTGTATCAGGCCAAACGTCGTCTGCAAAAAATAGTAGAGGAAGGCAGCGAAAGCGGGCGCGGCTTAAACAACAGCCTGCTGGTTAAGTTGGAAACCGGCATGGCCAAACGCAAAGGCTGGATGGGGCGTGTGCATTCCGATTCCAACTCTGCCGAAGCGTTGGTAGAAGAAGCCGCAGCAGAAGCGGTTGCCGTCGTTGCCGCGCCGCTTGAATTTACTGGCAACCGCTGCGCGACCGTAGTCCGCCATACCAGCGAAACCCAAATCACCGTCTCCATTAACCTTGACGGCACTGGGCAAGGCCGTTTCGATACCGGTGTGCCGTTTCTTGAACACATGCTCGACCAAATCAGCCGTCATGGCCAGATTGATCTCGATATCACCTGCAAAGGCGATTTACACATCGACGATCACCACACCGTGGAAGACATCGGCATCACACTCGGCCAGGCGCTCAAGCAGGCGCTGGGCGACAAAACCGGCATCCGCCGCTACGGCCACAGCTACGTGCCGCTCGACGAAGCCCTCAGCCGCGTGGTGCTCGATCTTTCCGGCCGCCCGGGTCTTACCTACAATATCGAATTCACCCGTGCCATCATCGGCAAATTCGACGTGGATTTGTTCAGCGAGTTCTTTCACGGCCTTGTCAACCACAGCATGATGACGCTGCACATCGACAACCTGAGCGGCTACAACGCCCACCATCAGGCCGAAACCGTGTTCAAAGCATTCGGCCGCGCCTTGCGCATGGCGGTGGAGTTTGACGAGCGCATGGCGGGCAAAATGCCGTCGACCAAAGGCACACTCACGGCTTGAGGTTTCAGGTAGCCTGTGTTGGCAGGGCAGGTTTATTACTTGTGCAACAAACCAAACACTTATCCGGCATAGGTTTGATACGTGCATTTGCCATGGCGCAGGATTCAACAATACGGCCTGCAAAAACTTATTCACCCGCGCCAACCAGCTTGTCTGTAAATCCAAAACTTTTAAGTAAAGGTCGTTTGAAAAATGACGTTCGATGTATGGCTGGCGTTTGTGGTCAGCACCTGTTTTATTTCGGGCATGCCCGGATCGAATATGCTGTTGGCGTTTCAGTTTGGCTTGAATTACGGTTTCAAAAAAACACTGTGGACGTTGGCAGGCTTGACGCTAGGCTTGTTTTTGCTGCTGCTGGCCTCGCTACTGGGCATCGGTTATCTGAGCCAACACATGCCGGTGGCGTTTGAGGCGATGAAAGTGTTGGGTGCGCTTTATCTGGCTTATCTCGGTGTGCAGGTGTGGCGCAAGTCGCGCGAGCAGATGGGCAAGATGAACCTGCGCGTTATACCCACACCGGCGAAGTTGTTTCAAACAGGTGTGGCGGTGTCGCTGTCGAACCCGAAAGCGATTTTGTTTTTCGCCGCTTTTTTTCCGAAATTTATCAACACGCAAGTTGAGCCGATGCCGCAATATTTCATTCTGGCGGCCACGTTTTTTGTTATCGAAACCTCGTGGCAGCTGCTGTATACCGGCAGCGGCAAGGCTTTGGCGGCATGGTTGAGCGAAGGCGGGCGGCTGATGTGGCTCAACCGCATCTGCGGCGTGATTTTCATGCTGATTGCCGTCGGCTTGGTGTATGACGTGATAAAGGCCGCTTGAAGCGCCTTTGCACGAAAAAACATTTCTGCACTGCGATTCTTGTTATGATAAAGGCTACCTGAAAAGGTAGTTGATTCACAATATCTTACAAGGAGCGCATCATGAGCCAAACCAATCCGACCCGTGAACCCACCTCCGCACAAGTGATGGAAGCGCAGGAAAGTGCCCTGGTGAAACAAGAGCGTTGCGACGCTTATCTCGACCGTCAGGTGGCACCTGCAGAAGCGATGCCTGTGTCTGTGCCCGAACAGCCTGCCATTCACCCCGATGTGCAGCTCAATACCGACGAAATCTCAGAATGTCACGAGCCGACTACTGCCGATGAAATGGAGGCGGAAGAGCGCGAGCTGGTGATTGAGGACTCGGTGGACGATGTACGCACCTATGCACAAAAGCCTTTGAGTGATGAGGAAATTCGCCAGCAGGCACTTACCCGTCTTGATCAAATCGACCCGAACCCGAAAGATGGTAATCATTGCTGAGGCTTAAGGCGTTATATAGCGGGTGCGACTGCATTTCAGGGTTGGTTCGCCCGCGCAAGGGCTGCTGCTTGGCGCAGGGGCTGACGGGTGTTTCTGTCGTTCGATAGCTTGGACATTGTTTGATTTTCTGCAAATATTTTGCTTGTATTTGAAAGCTATTATATGTTTCTCACCTTATTGTTGGTCACCTTCATTTTGGCGCTGGCCGTGTCCTATATTGTGGCGCGTCTGTTTGCCAACCCGCTGGAAAGTATTCTCAAGCGCATCATTGATGACCCCATCAGCATGGCGTGGGTGCGCTACATGAAATTTGCTATTTTGGTGGTGGGGGTGTCGGCGGGTGTGCGCATCGGCGAGCTGGAAAAATACATCACGCCGTGGCGCTTCGACGATAAAGCCCAAATCGTGCCGCTGAACACCGATCGCTGGGTGCTGGAAGTGTATCGCACCGTGATTGAGTCGCTGCAAGGCATTGCGTGGATGCTGCTGGTGTTTTTTGTGTTTGCGTTGATTGCGTATGTGGTGGTGAGGCTGGGCGAACTGAAGCGCGGCCGCAGCGAATGATTTTTTTGATAAAGGCTACCTGAGATTTTATTTTCAGGTAGCCTTTGCTATTAATAAAATTTTTATCATGCCAATCTAGCAGGAGATTCAGCATGTTATCTTTTATCTTGCGGAGAAGGGAAGGGGCAGACCTGTGCTGAAATAAGAATATGGTAATGGTGTTGTCCTAAACAAGTGGTTTGACAAAATCTCAGGCTACCTGAACGTTTCAGGTAGCCTGTTTTCCCTTAGGCTGTGGTGGGGGTAAACGGGTGCCTGTGCCGAATGGGAAAACGCAGTGGAATACAGTAATAATGATTATTCATATGGCAACCGGTTTTATTTTTTTATTATTTATCTGAAACATCATGTTATGATGATTTTGTGCAAATTTGATTGTCAAATGAAATTGTCTACTATACGATAAATATCGTTAAATTTCTGATGGCTTCAGGTAGCATACAGGTATTGATTAAATTAAGGAGAGAGACATGAAGTTGACCGTATTGAAACCGTTTAGCGTGGCATGTTTATTGGCTTTGGGCTTGGCGGCCTGCGGCGGTGAACCGGCCAAACAGGCTGAGGGCGCGGCACCGGCAACCACTGCTGGCGGAGAAAGCACACTGGATAAAATCAAATCGTCGGGCACCATAGTTTTGGGCTACCGCGACTCTTCCGTTCCCTTTTCTTATATTGCCGATCAGCCCGGCCAGCCTGTGGGCTATGCGCATGATTTGCAGCTGAAAGCTGTGGAAGCGGTGAAAACCAAGCTGAACATGCCGGATTTGAAGGTGCGTTATAACTTGGTGACTTCACAAAACCGTATTCCGCTGGTGAGCAACGGCACGGTAGATTTGGAATGCGGCTCCACCACCAATAATCTGGAGCGCCAGCAGCAGGTGGCGTTTTCTAACAATATGTTTGTGGTGGGCACCCGTTTGCTTACCGATAAAGCTTCAGGCATCAAGGATTTTACTGATTTGAAAGGTAAAACCGTGGTGACCACCGCCGGCACCACTTCGGAGCGTTTGCTGAAAGAGTATAACGACAAGGAAAAACTGGGCATGAACATTATTTCGGCCAAGGATCACGGCGAGGCGTTTTTGATGCTGCAAAACGGCCGTGCACAGGCGTTTATGATGGATGATGTCTTGTTGGCGGGTGCGCGTGCCAAATCGGCTGATCCGGCCAAATGGGAAATCGTCGGCAAGCCAATGTCGTATGAAAATTACGGCTGCATGATGCGTAAAGGCGATGCGGAGTTCAAAAAAGTGGTCGACGACACTTTTGCCGAGGTGTTTAAATCAGGAGAGGTTAACCAAATGTACAATAAATGGTTTGACAGCCCGATTCCGCCTAAAAATATGAATATGAACTTCCCGATGTCTGAAGAGATGAAAGCAATTATTGCTCATCCGAACGATAAAGCCGTTGACCAATAATCACCGCCGTTCCTGCCCTGTCCGTTAAGGTCGGGGTGGGCGGGTGAATTCGTGTTGCTGTCTTTAAAGTGGTAAACAGCGCTGCATCGGGACTGCCTGAACGCAGCGTTTGTTTTTGAAAGAACGATTATGGGCTATACATGGAACTGGGGTGTCTTGTTCGACAAAACGGGCATCGGTAACGAAATATACCTGTATTGGGTGCTCACCGGCATTGGCTGGCTGTTTGCCATCGGCCTGATTGCCTGGCTGATTGCCATGGTATTGGGCACAGTGTTGGGCGTGATGCGTACCTTACCGAGCAAAACTGCCAACCGCATTGCTGCGGCCTACGTGACACTGTTTCGCAATGTGCCGTTGCTGGTGCAATTGTTTGTCTGGTATTACGTAATACCAAATTTTCTGCCAGAAGGTTTGAAACAATGGTGGTTTTTCGGTCTTGCTCCGAATACGTCGGCCATGCTGTCGGCCAGCATCGGCTTGGGCTTGTTTACCGCTGCGCGGATTTGCGAACAGGTGCGCACCGGTGTTCAGTCGCTGCCGAAAGGGCAAAGCAACGCAGCTTATGCGTTGGGCTTTTCAACAGCACAGGTTTATCGGCGGGTATTGCTGCCGCAGGCGTTTCGTGTGATTTTGCCGCCGCTGGGCTCGGAGCTGACCAACTGCTTTAAAAATGCGTCCATCGCCTCGCTGGTGGGTGTGTCGGAATTGATTTCGCAGGTGAAAACCATTGCCGAATATACACAGAGCAATCTGGAAATCTACACCTATGCCACCGTTATTTATATGATTATCAATATTTGCCTGTTGATGTTTATGAACCATTTGGAGCGCCGCTACCGCGTGCCCGGTTTGATGTCGGAGGGTAAATAATGGACGGATTCAATTGGGTTGAACTTTCCGCCGCCATGCCCGGCCTTAGCGCCGGCTTGCTAAATACGCTCAGACTGCTGGTGATGGCGGTGGCTGGCGGCATTGCCATCGGCACTGTGCTGGCGCTGGCGCGCTTGTCGCCGTTTAAATGGTTGTCGGTGCCGGCTAAGCTGTATGTTAATTATTTTCGTTCGGTGCCCTTGCTGTTGGTGTTGATTTGGTTTTATTACGCCGTGCCGATGATGTATAGCTGGGTAACCGGCAGTTATCTAACCATCGATACTGCATTTACGTCGTGCGTGGTGGCTTTTATGCTGTTTGAAGCGGCCTACTTTTCGGAAGTGGTGCGCGCGGGCATACAGTCGATTTCCAAAGGCCAAACCAATGCTGCCTACGCGCTTGGCATGACTTACGGCCAAACCATGCGCTTGGTGATTTTGCCGCTGGCATTCCGTAAAATGCTGCCGCTGATTTTGCAGCAGAGCATCATTTTGTTTCAGGATACCACGCTGGTAGCGGCCATCGGCCTAACCGACTTTTTCCGCGCAGCCTATGTGCGTGGTGATTTGATGAACTTATTAACGCCTTATATTATTCTGGCCGGCGCCGTCTATTTTGTGATTAGTGCGGTGGCGATGTTTGGCGTGAAACAACTGCAAAAAAGGCTACGGGTATGAGCAACGAAACCATGATTCAAATGAACAACGTAAGCAAATGGTATGGCCAGTTTCAGGTGCTTGCCGATTGCAGCACTGATATCCAAAAAGGAGACGTGGTGGTGGTGTGCGGCCCATCGGGCAGCGGCAAATCTACGCTGATTAAATGCGTAAACGGCTTGGAACCGTTTCAGAAAGGTGAAATCATCGTAGCGGGCACCTCGGTGGGCGATCCGAAAACCAATCTGCCCAAGCTGCGTAGCCGAGTCGGCATGGTGTTTCAGCATTTCGAGCTGTTCCCACATCTGTCTATTCAGGAAAATCTCACCATTGCCCAGATTAAAGTGTTGGGTAGAAGCAAGGCAGAGGCCGAGAAAAAAGGCCTGGCCTATCTCGACCGCGTGGGTTTGAGTGCGCAGGCGAAGAAATATCCGGCAGAATTGTCGGGCGGTCAGCAGCAACGTGTTGCCATCGCGCGTGCCCTGAGCATGGACCCGGTAGCGATGCTGTTTGACGAACCCACTTCCGCGCTCGATCCTGAAATGATTCAGGAAGTGCTTGATGTGATGGTGGAGTTGGCACACGAAGGCATGACCATGATGTGCGTTACCCACGAAATGGGTTTTGCCCGCCAGGTGGCCAACCGTGTGATTTTTATGGATGAAGGACGTATTGTTGAAAACTGCACCAAAGACGAATTTTTCGGCAGCCCGCGCAGCGAACGGGCGCAACATTTCTTGTCGAAAATTCTGGCGCATTGATCCGGTGCCGGTGTTTAGGCTACCTGACAAGTTGTCAGGTAGCCTTCGGTTTTGATCATGATGATATGCCTGTGAAGTTTGCGGATTAACCGGCTGGTGGGCACACAAGATGGGGTTTAATTAAATTTGGCAATTTCGCAGGGCAGACGTACAATCCGTGGCGGGAGCAGTCGGCACAGCCACCCGAAAATTTTGGTAACGCCAATTTTGATACCGAATCACGGATAAGGCGTAAAACATGACTACAACACTATTGTTATTACTATTCGGCAAATTGCAAGAAAATCTCTGCCCGCAAGCGCCGGCGCTGTTGTGGGCGGTGTTGTTTGGCGTGTTGCTGTTTGTGGTCGGCTGGGCGGCGGGCTCGTTTTTGTCGCTGTTTGCCTTGGCGGTGCTGATGTTTTATGGCTGGGGTTATTTTTCGGCGTTGCGCCGTTACCGCCCGCGTTTTGCTGTGTGGTTGGCGGTGTATATTATTGGTGCAGCAGTACCGTTTATGCTGATTTACCGCGTGATGCTTGCAGCAAAACTGATTTGAATTTGAAGAGAAAACCATGAAAATAGCTATTGTGGATTACGGCATGGGCAATTTGCACTCGGTGTTGAAATCGGTGCAGGCAGCGCAGAAACTGGCGGATGTCCCCGCCGAAATCGTGCTGACGAACCAGCCGGAAACCGTGTTTGCGGCCGATAAGGTGATTTTTCCGGGGCAGGGTGCCATGCCCGACTGTATGGGTGCGCTGCAAAAAAGCGGCCTGGGCGAAGCAGTGGCCGACGGCCTGAAAAACAAACCGTTTTTCGGCATCTGCGTGGGCGCACAGTTACTTTTTGACCACAGTGAGGAAGGCAATACTGCCGGTTTGGGTTGGTTTGACGGTGAGGTGAAGCGCTTTTCGGCCAACCAGCACGATGCCGGCGGCGATCGGCTGAAAATTCCACATATGGGCTGGAATAATGTGCATCAAACGCAGGCGCACCCTTTGTTTAAAGACATTGCGCAAGACACGCGGTTTTATTTTGTGCACAGCTATTATTTTGCGCCGCAAGACAGCCGGATTGTGCTGGGCACCAGCGAGTATCCGCAACCCTTTGCCTGTGTGGCGGGCAAAGATAATGTTTTCGCTACCCAGTTTCATGCCGAGAAAAGCCACGACGGCGGATTGTTGTTGTTGCGTAATTTTTTACATTGGAATGGATAATTTGTGTAAAATGACAAGCTGTGCCGATATTCAGAACCGGCACAGCTTTTGTGCGCACATTGTCGCCGAGTGTGATAAATAGGTTTCGGGCAGCCTTTCAGGTAGCCTGATTACCGACCATTGATATTTTAATACTTTAGTAAGAAAACAAAGATATGTTGCTGATTCCTGCGATTGATTTAAAAGAAGGCCAGTGTGTCCGTTTGAAACAGGGCTTGATGAACGATGCCACGGTATTTTCCGACAAGCCGGCCGAAATGGCACTGCATTGGGCAGAACAGGGCGCGCGCCGTTTACATTTGGTGGACTTAGACGGGGCGTTTGCCGGAAAACCAAAAAATTTCGGTGCCATCAAAGAGATTTTGCAGGCAGTATCCGATGAAATTCCCGTGCAACTGGGCGGCGGTATCCGCGATTTGGATACCATTGAAAAGTATCTGGATTTGGGTTTGAAGTACGTCATCATTGGTACGGCAGCGGTGAAAACGCCGCAATTTTTACACGATGCCTGTGATGCGTTTCCGGGGCAGATTATCGTGGGCTTAGATGCAAAAGACGGCCAGGTAGCCATTGACGGCTGGGCGAAAATCACCAAATACCATGTGATTGAGCTGGGGCAGCGTTTTGCCGATTACGGCGTGAACAGCATTATCTACACCGATATCGGCCGCGACGGCATGATGAGCGGTGTGAATATTGAAGCCACACAAAAGCTTGCCGAAGCCGTATCGGTGCCGGTGATTGCTTCCGGCGGCCTCACCAATCTGGAAGATGTGCGCGCGTTGTGTGCGGCGGAATCGAGCGGCATCGAAGGCGCCATCACCGGCCGTGCTATTTATGAAGGAAGCATTGATTTTGCCGAAGCGCAAGCATTGGCCGATCAACTGGGCGGGCGCTGATTGTCAGGCGGCTTTCCTCAATACGGCCAGTATTGAATGAATAATACGATAACAAGGAAGGCCGTGTTGTTTAGAGTAAAAAGGGACAACTATTATGATGCTTGAAGCATTTATTTTGGGTTTTTGGGCAGTATGGTCGGCAGATCGCGACCTGTATGCGCTCACCGAAAGCCTGATGTTTGTGGTATTGGTGGCGTTGATGCGCGTGGCCATGGATTGGGAATTGCCGGTGATTGATGCCATGTGGCTGGCCAGCTACGGCCTGTTGTGGCTTTATGTGGCGTTGGTGTTCTGGTTGATTAACCGTGTCGCCCAAGGTTTTCTCAGCACCTTGACACTGGCCTGCATCGGCGCAGTGGGCTATTTTTTTCTGGCCGAGCGCAGCGCCGATTTGGTGGCTGTCTGGCTGGGCGGAGTCGTCTGAGGCGGCTGCCGTTACGGCGGCCGTTTTTATTGCGTCTTGGCATTTGATGGGGAATGGTCGAATTAGGCTATACTGGCTGCCTTCTTTCAGGTAGCCTTTTGTATCGGCGGTATTTGCCTTGTGTTAATGCTAAGGGTGAACAAGCTGTCTGAAAGCCTGCCGTTTAATATTTTAATTTAAGTGAAACCGATTGATATGGCTTTAGCAAAACGCATCATCCCTTGTTTGGACGTAGATAACGGCCGTGTGGTTAAAGGCGTGAACTTTGTCGGCCTGCGTGATGCCGGCAATCCGGTAGACGTGGCCAAGCGCTACAACGATGAAGGTGCCGACGAAATCACTTTTCTCGATATCACAGCCAGCAGCGATAACCGCGACACCATTTTGCATGTTATCGAAGAGGTGGCCTCGCAAGTATTTATCCCGCTCACCGTCGGCGGCGGCGTGCGCAGCGTGGCCGATGTGCGCCGCCTGCTCAACGCCGGTGCCGACAAAGCCGGCATCAACACTGCTGCCGTGACCAACCCCGATTTAATCAACGAAGCCAGTGGCTTTTTCGGCTCGCAAGCCATTGTGGTGGCAATCGACGCCAAAGCGGTTAACCCCGAAAACACCCGTTGGGAAGTGTTTACTCACGGCGGCCGCAAGGCCACCGGCCTCGATGCGGTGGAATGGGCACGCAATATGCAGGCGCGCGGCGCCGGTGAAATCTTGCTCACCAGTATGGATAGAGACGGCACCAAAATCGGCTTTAACCTGCCGCTCACCCGCGCCATCAGCGATGCGGTAGACATTCCCGTGATTGCCTCCGGCGGCGTGGGCAATGTACAGCATTTGGTTGAGGGTGTGAAAGAGGGCAAAGCCGATGCGGTACTGGCGGCGAGCATTTTCCACTTCGGCGAAGTGCGCATCAGCGAAGCCAAAGAGGCCATGCGCGCAGCCGGCATTGAAGTGCGCCTGTAAAACAGCAAAACTTAATTAAAGGCTACCTGAAAAACGTTTTCAGGTAGCCCGTAAAGGAAAAAGCGTGTCAAGCAACGAATTACTCAAAAACGTGAAGTTTGATGGCAACGGCTTGGTTTGCGCCATTGCTCAAGACGCCAAAACCCTGCGTGTATTGATGGTGGCGTGGATGAACGCGGAAGCCCTGCAAAAAACGGCTGAAACCGGTTTTGCCCACTATTACAGCCGTTCGCGCCAAAAGCAGTGGATGAAAGGCGAAGAGTCCGGCCATACGCAAAAAGTGCAGGAATTACGCTTGGATTGCGATGGTGACGCGGTGATTATGCTGATTGAGCAGCAGGGCGGCATCGCCTGTCACACCGGCCGCGAAAGCTGTTTCTACCGTGTGTGGCGCAACGGCGAATGGGTCACTGTGGATGCGGTGTTGAAAAGCGAACATGATATTTATGGGCAGGCCGAATAAGGTGCTCTGAAAACTGCTGACGGAAAACGAAAATGAACAATATATTAAGCTCGGTTCAGGATGTGATTGACAGTCGAAAAGGCAGCGACCCGGAAAGTTCATATGTGGCGCAACTGCTGCACAAGGGTGAAGACAAAATTCTGAAAAAAGTCATTGAAGAAGCAGGCGAAGTGCTGATGGCCTCGAAAGACGGTGGTGGCGAGCATCTGCTATACGAAGTGGCCGATTTGTGGTTTCATAACATGGTGTTGCTGGCGCACCACGGTTTGCGCGTGGAAGATGTGCTGGCCGAGCTGGCGCGTCGTCAAGGCTTATCGGGTCTGACGGAAAAAGCACAACGTCCGCAAGACTAAATATCAAAAATTTTTCAGGCAGCCCGCCGGGCAAGCGTCTGTTTTTCTAAAATAACAAGGAGCCTTACAATGACCGATTGTATCTTCTGTAAAATTGCCGCAAAAGCCATCCCTTCCGGCGTGGTATATGAAGATGAAGACATGCTGTGTTTTAAAGACATCAACCCCGCCGCACCGGTGCATTTATTGTTGATTCCGAAAAAACACGTTGATTCTCTGGCACATCTTCAGGCCGGCGATCAGACACTGATTGGCAAGATGATGCTGAAAGTGCCGGAAATTGCCTTTGCCAACGGGCTGACGCAAGGTTTTAAAACCCAGATCAACACCGGCAGAGCCGGCGGGCAAGAGGTGTTTCACCTGCACCTGCACATACTGGGGCGCCCGCAATAAGCGTGTTTTGGGCAGCCTGATGTTTTGTTTGTTGGCCGATGCAGGCCGGCAGACTTAATTTGTTCATATTTTCCGCGTATGATATAAAGATTGCGCGCGGGCTGTTGAAGGCAGCAGCCCGAAAACATTGATTGATTTGAGGAATACAAAAATGGGCAGCTTTTCTATTTGGCACTGGTTAGTGGTTTTGGTTATTGTGGTTTTGGTGTTTGGCACCAAAAAACTGCGCAACGTCGGCAAAGACTTGGGCGGCGCAGTACACGATTTCAAAGAAGGCCTGAATGAAGGCAGCGAGCAGGCGAAGTCTGAAAAAGACGTGATTGAACATAAAGACGATAAGCAAGTTTAATCTATGTTTGAGCTGGGCTTAAGCGAAATGATGTTGATCGGGGTCATTGCACTGGTGGTGCTTGGCCCCGAACGGCTGCCTACAGTGGCGCGTACGGCGGGTTTGTGGATAGGCAAAATCCAGTCGTTTGTACACAATGTGAAACACGAGTTGACCACACAGGCTGATTTGGCTGATTTGAAAAACGTGAAAAACAGCTTCGAACAGGCGGTGGGGCAGTTTCGCGATGAAATGCGCGACCTCGACAGCACGGCACGCGACCTGGGTGCGCACGACACGCGCCCGGCGTGGGAACGCTTGCCTGAGCAGCGTACGCCTGCCGATTTTGGCGTGGATCAATACGGCAATCCGCTGCATTCTACGCATGTCGGTAGAGGCGTTGGTTTTCAGGTAGCCTCGTTGAAGCAACAGGCAATGCGGCGCAAACGCGATGTGCGCCCGCGCCATCGTGTGCAGCCACGTTTACGCAGCCGTAAGGTGAAGTTATGACCGAATATGCGAAAGACCCGGGCGGCACACAGCCTTTAATCGAGCATTTGCTGGAGTTGCGCCGTCGTTTGATCTGGATAGCCGGTGTTTTGTTGCTGGTGTTTGCGGCACTGGTGCCGTTTGCGCAGCAGCTTTATACTTTTGTGGCGCAACCGTTAATGGCTAACCTGCCTGCCGGCGGCCAGATGGTAGCCATTGATGTGATTACACCGTTTTTTGTGCCGATTAAAGTGACGCTGATGGCGGCTTTTTTGCTCACACTGCCGCACACGCTTTATCATGCTTGGGCGTTTGTGGCGCCGGCGCTGTATCAGAACGAAAAAAAGCTGGTGTATCCGCTGGTGTTTTCGAGCCTGATTTTGTTTGCTGCCGGTATGGCGTTTGCCTATTATCTGGTGTTTCCGGTGATTTTCAAATTTCTGGCCGGCGTGACGCCCGCAGGGGTGAGTATGGCCACCGATATCGACAAATACCTGTCGTTTGTCTTGGGCATGTTTGTGGCTTTTGGGATGACGTTTGAAGTGCCGGTGGTGGTGGTGTTACTCAACCGCATGGGCATGGTGAGCTTGGAGCAGTTGCAGAAAGCGCGCGCTTATGTGATTGTGGGCGCGTTTGTGGTGGCGGCGATTGTGACGCCGCCCGATGTGATTTCGCAAACTTTATTGGCAGTGCCGCTGATTATTTTATACGAGGTGGGTATTTGGGTCTGCCGCCTTACTGCTTCCAAAAAAGAAACGGTACAATAAGACAGAGCAAGTAAAGGCTACCTGAAAGTGGCGGTATGGCTTTCAGGTAGCCTTTACTGTATTTGTGTGCCGGTGCGGTTAAAGCCTTCGGGCTACCTGAAAACTGAGAATGAAACTATGCAGAACAAACATTGGTCTTATTACGCCGCAGTGGCGGCTTTGCTGGGCTTGATTGCCGTTAGTTTGGCTTGGGAATTGTGGCTGGCGCCGTTGCGTCCGGGCGGTTCGTGGCTGGCCTTGAAGGCTTTGCCGCTGTGCCTGCCACTGGCTGGGATTTTGAAGGGTCGGATTTATACGTATCAATATAGCTGCATGTTGGTGTTGTTTTATTTTGCCGAAGCGGTGGTGCGTTTGTTTGATGCCACGGTGGCCAGCCGCGCTTGTGCGGCCGTGGCTTTGCTGTGCAGCACGGTTTTTTTTGTGGCGTGTCTGGCGTTTGTGAGGCAAGCAGGTAAGGGTAGAACATGAATCTTTGGTTTTACGGCGATAAGCGGCCGGTTTGGACTGTTGCAATGGGGCCGCTGTGGGCGGGCTTGTTTATGGTGTGCGTGGTGCCATTTTTGTCGATTTGGCGCACGGGGCCATTGGCCAGTTTTTATTTGGAAAACGCATCGTTGTTATTTGCTTTGTTGCTGGTTTTGCTGAGCGCGCCTTTGGGCTGCCTGAAAGTGCGTATTCCGCCGGCAAGTATTTATTTTTTGGTGCTGGCGCTGTTTTGGTGGGCGCAGGCGCGCTTGATGAAACTGACGTTTTACGGTCAGAGCGATATGGTAGTGTGGTCGTTTGTGGTGATGGCGCTGCTGGCTTGGGCGTTGCGTGGATGGGTGGTACGCGAAGGGCAGGAGCGGGTGGTCACTGTTCTGGCATGGGTGTTGGTGTGCGGTGCTTTGTGTCAGGCCGTAGTGGCGTTGATGCAGGTTACCGGCTGGGCGGAATCGTTTCGCGGCATTATTGCTTTTCGAGGGGTGAGCAAAATTGAAGGCCAGCTCGGCCAGCGCAATCATTTAGCACATTATTTGATGTGGGGCATTTTGTCGGCCGCTTATCTGTTGGCGCAAAAACGGGTATCAAACTGGTTTGGCACCTGCCTGATTGTGCTGCTCACCGCAGGTTTGGGTCTGGTTAACTCACGCACGATTTTTGCGTATGTGCTGGTGGTAGCGGTTTTGCTGCTGTTTTGGCGTGTACGCAGCGGGCGGCAGGCCAACCGGCTGGTAGGCGCATTTGCGCTGGCGTTAATCGGCGTGTTGGTGTTTCAATTGTCGATGAACAGTATTATCGAAGCTTTGGGCAGCCAGCATTATTATTCCGCTTTGGAACGCCTGGGCGCCCAAACCCAAGAAGAGGCACCGCGTAAAATCGTCTGGCTCTGGGCGTGGGAAATTTTTCTATCTGCCCCTTTGTTTGGTTATGGCTGGGGCAGCTATTCGCTGCAAAATTTTTTGCAGGGCGGCAATGCCGATAGTTTCAGTGTGATTCCAGGCAATGTTTTGTTTACCCATTCCCATAATATCGTATTGCAGCTTCTGGCTGAAATGGGTTTGGTGGGCACACTGCTGGTATTTGGCGGGTTTGCCGCTGCTATTTGGGGCTGTTTGAAAAAACCGCTCACCCCGGCTTCATTACTGGTATTGGGCATGTTGGGCGTGTCGGTAACACACAGTATGCTGGAATATCCGCTCTGGTATGTTTATTTTCTGACGCCGTTTGCCGTTATGATGAGTCTGTCTCCTGCTGAGGGCCGCACCTTTTCAGGTAGCCTCAAAAAGCAGCAGTGGATGGCGCTGGCCGGTGCAGCGGCGGCTTTGTTTTTAGCAGTGGGTATTGTGCGTTTGGGCTTTGTTTATCACGATCTGAACAAATTTTCAGCAAAATTGAAAAATGACACGCCGGCACAAACCGAAGAAAAAATTGCCGGTTTGCGTCGCATTGCTGCGACCGAACCGTTGCTGCGCTATTACGCCTTGCTGTCGCTGACCAAATTTGCAGCGCCCACTGATGAAAACATTCAGCCCTGGGCGCTGGAAGCAGCGAAAGAGGCGCTGGTTTACCGGCCTTTCGCCAATACCTACCAATGGGGCTTATACCAATATCGTACCGGCAATCAGGCCGAAGCAGCGCACTGGATGCGCATGACGTATTATTATTATCCGAAAATGATGCCGTACTACGGCGGGCGGATTAAGGCCTCACCGCACCTAGCCGGGCTTTATCCGGCACTGGACGAATACTGCCAGGCGTATTACCGCATGCGGGTGGAAGGGAAGTCGTGCCGTGCGCGCAGCCGGCTGAAATAGCCGATCTGCATTTGCCTATACTCTCGAATGTAAAGACAGCCGCAGTGCAGTGAAAAAAAGCGCAAATAGCATTAGAAATGTACAATTTGCCACAGAAACGCATGTTAAGATGAGCTTGATTTTACCTGCATCCTGTGCAGAACGATAATGATAAGATAAACAAAAACAAGGATAATCAAATGAGCCGTGTATTGTTAGTAGATGACGATGCTTTATTGACCGAATTGCTGACCGAGTATCTGACGACCGAAGGTTTGGATGTACACAGCGTGCCGGACGGCGAAGCAGGTGTAAAAGAAATTCTAACCGGCCAATACGATGTTGTGGTATTGGATTCGATGATGCCGAAAATGAACGGTTTGGATGTGCTGAAAAACGTGCGCGTACAAAGCACTGTGCCGGTGATTATGCTCACAGCCAAGGGCGATGATATCGACCGCATTATCGGCTTAGAGATGGGTGCAGACGACTACGTCCCCAAACCCTGCACCCCGCGCGAGCTGTTGGCACGCATCAATGCCATTTTACGTCGGGCGCAAAATTCTACTGAACAGGGCAGCAATCCGCACAGCTTGTCGGTGAGCAACGTTACTCTGTTCCCGACCAAACGCCAGGCCACCATTGGTGAAGCACCTCTGGAGTTGACCAGCACCGAATTCAACCTGCTGGAAGTGCTGATGCGTCATGCCGGCCAGGTTGTGAGTAAGGAAACGCTGTCGATTGAAGCGCTTGACCGCAAATTGGCAAAATTCGACCGCAGTATTGACGTTCATATTTCCAGCATCCGCCACAAACTTGGCGATCCTTCGCTGATTCAAACCGTGCGGGGCTTGGGTTATCTGTTTGTGAAAAACTGATTCGGAAGCAGACTGTAGATGAAACTGTTTCAACGGATTTTCGCCACGTTTTGCGCTGTTATTATCTGCGCAATATTCGTGGCGAGTTTTTCTTTCTGGTTGGTGCAAAACACTCTGGCGGAAAACCATTTCCGCCAGCAGCGCACCATTGAAACCACTTTGCTCGGCAGTGCTATTTCCGCGTTTAAAGTGCGGGGCGACCAAGGCGTGCGCGAAATCATGCTGGAGTGGCAAAACAATCCGGTGTCGCAAAACGTATTTGTCATCACCGGCGACGACAAGCGTGACATCATCGGCCGGCGCGTCGACAGCCAAACCATTGAAGCGGCACACCGCTATGCTTTGGAGCATCCAGAATCGCCGTTGGCCTATATTACCTATGACCGCTGGGGCGAGGAATATCTGTTTTTTATTCGCGGCTGGAACGATCAACAAGTCCAGCGCCCGCCCAGCCCGCTGTTTATTCCCGGCCTTGATTTGGCACCGATTTGGCACGAATTCATTATCTTGAGCTTTATCATTATTGTAGGTCTGCTGCTGGCCTATATTCTGGCCAATAACATCACCACGCCCATCCGCATTCTTGATCGCGGTATGAACCGCTTGGCATCAGGCGACCTGCAAACACGGATTTCGCAGCAGATGGACGACCGTGGCGACGAGCTTTCGAGCTTGGCGGTGCAGTTTGACCAAATGGCGGCGCAATTGCAAAAGCTGGTGGAAAAAGAGCGCCATCTGCTGCACCATGTTTCGCACGAAATGCGTTCGCCGCTGGCGCGGATGCAGGCAATCGTGGGTTTGATTCAGGCACAGCCGCAAAAGCAAGACCAATATTTGCAGCGCCTAGAAAGCGAGCTGGTGCGTATGGATACGCTGGTGGGCGAGCTGCTGACCCTGTCGCGTTTGGAAACCGCCAATATTCCGATGGAAAAAGAGCCGCTGGCTTTGGTGCCGTTTCTCACACAACTGGTGGAAGACAGCCAAACCATCGCCCAAACCAACCGTCAGGTAGTGGATTTTGCCATCGACGACAAAATTCCTGCCGATGCACGGGTAGAGGCTAATGAAAGCTATCTTTACCGTGCGTTTGACAATGTTATCCGCAATGCCATGGCTTACAGCCCGGAAGGCAGCCACATTCATGTACAGTTGCGGCAAGACGGTAAAAACTGGCTGGTGGATGTGAGCGATAACGGCCCCGGTGTGGATGAGCGGCAGTTGCCACATATTTTTACTGCTTTTTACCGTGCCGACAGCAGTGCCAATAAGCAGGGTACCGGTTTGGGCCTGGCGCTGACCAAGCACATTATCGGTCAGCACAACGGCAAAATCATGACGGAAAACATCCGCCCCAACGGCTTGCGCATTCACTTTTCGTTGCCTAAATCAACGGCGAAAAAAGCGAAACAGGCAGCCAAAAAAATGGAGTCGGCAAAAGAGGGCCCAACAGCGGTTTGATACCGGTTTGAAACAAAGGCTACCTGAAACATTTTCAGGTAGCCTTTGCGTATTGGTTTGTTTATTTAGGTGCCTAAATTTTGATTATTCAGAATAAGTCACAAACATTCGATGATGTAATTGATGATTTAGATATATTGGTAATGGCGCTGCATGGAAAGTAATTAGAGCGTTAAGTGAAAAAGGTAAAAGGGTGATCCGGCATAGCAAGCGCGAGCGTAGGCATGTGCAACATCATTGGACGAATGAAATCAAGGCTACCTGAAAATATTTCAGGTAGCCTTTGAGTTGGCTTGTGTGACGTGGTGCTGTTTTATTTCTGGTTGGCCTTGATGGTTTCCTGCAATTGCGGCATCGGCGCGTAGCCGCTTTGGGTTTTGCCGTTGGGGAACACCAGTGTGGGCGTGCCGTTGAAGCCGAGCTGCTCGCCTAAAGACATGGTTTCGGCTACGGGGTTTTCGCATTCGGCCACTTGCGCGGGCGCTTTACCTTGGCGCATCCAGTTAGTCCAGGCGGCAGTGCGGTCGGGCTGGCACCAGATTTGCTCCGATTTTTTATCAGCGCCGGGATGCAGGCTCAGAATCGGCATCAGGAAATTATAGATGGTGATGTCGTTCATTTTGGCAAATTCGTTTTCCAAACGTTTGCAAAACGGGCAGTCGGGGTCAGAAAATACCACCACTTGCAGCGTGCCTTTGCCGCGCACTTCTTTAATGGCTTTATCTAGCGGCAGGCTGGCGTAGTCGACGCGGCTCAAGTCGGCGGCGCGTTCGTCGGTGAGGCTTCTGCGGGTATTGATGTCGATTAAATCACCCACCAGCATGTAATCTGCTTTGCCGTCTACATACACCACCTGGTTGCCGCTCACCACGGCTTCATACAGGCCGGCAATAGGGGTGGACTGAATGCTTTGCACTTTCAAGCCTTGGTTGCCGTAGGCGGTTTCCAGCTTTTTGGTGAGTGTTGCGGCGAGGTCTTCCTGAACATTGGCAGGTGCGGCGGGTGTGTGTGCCGCACTGCTGGCAGCCGATTCGCTTACATTGCTTACCGGTGTTTGCCCGCAGGCAATCAGAGGTAGGAAGGCCAGCGGCAGGAAGGCGCGTAATAAATGGTGAGTCATGTTCGGGCTTTCGTATTTAAGCGAGGTCGATAAAACGGATAAGGCCGTTATTATGCCCAAAGGCTACCTGAAAGCAAATGGCTTTACATTGATTTATCGCTGTTTCCGCTGCATTTTGCCGTGTCTGGCGGTTTTGCCGGCGCATCGTCTGAAAAATCTTGTGAATACACGCGCTTAAATTGGCGGTGCGATATTGGCGTATGGCCGGCTTCATGCCACAATGCCTGAAAACTGACGGAGAAGGCCATGAACACGATACTTGCGTTTGATATTGAAACCATACCCGATGTAGACGGCATCCGCCTGCTGTATGATTTGCCCGCTACCGTGCCCGCTGAAGATGTGGTGGCGTTTGCGCAACAAAAACGCCGCGCCCAAACAGGCGGTGATTTTATGCAACATCATTTGCACCGCGTGGTGGCCATTTCCTGCTGCATGCGCTGGGGTGCGGATAAAATCCATGTTGGCACCATCGGCGAATTGGGCGATGACGAAGAGGCGGTGATTGCCAAGTTTTTCGATTTATTTGAAACGCATACACCGCAGCTGGTGAGTTGGAACGGCGGCGGCTTCGATCTGCCGGTATTGCATTACCGCGCGTTGATACACGGCGTGGCCGCTGCACGCTATTGGGACATGGGTGAGGGTGATTTCGGTGACAGCCGCGATTTCAAGTGGAATAACTACATTAGCCGCTATCACAGCCGCCATTGCGACCTGATGGACTTGCTTGCCCTCTACCAGCCACGTGCCAGCGTGCCGCTTGATGACATGGCCAAACTGTGCGGTTTTCCAGGCAAACTGGGCATGGACGGCAGCAAGGTGTGGGACGCATTTCACGCCGGCCAGCTCAAAGAGATTCGCGATTATTGTGAAACCGACGCTGCCAACACCTATTTAATGTATCTTCGTTTCCGCCTGATGAACGGTGCACTCGATGCCGATGAATACGAACAGGAAATCAAACGCTTGAAAGGCTACCTGACACAAATGGCTGCAGAAAAACCGCACTGGGCCGAATTTGTCGCCGCTTGGGGGCGCTGAAGCCGGGTTTGCTGCGATAGCCCGACATCAAGCTTTCGGGGTTGAAGAATGCACAAAATGCAGGGTTAATGCGGCACGCCCGTCGAAGCGAAATATTGGCAAAATACGGCTTTATAAAATATTTTCAGGTAGCCTTTGGCCGGCATTCGTTGAATAAAGGCTACCTGAATCGGCACGAAGCTCGTAAAATAACCGTTTTGTCCGCACCATAACTTGAAACCAACCATGAGCGCCATTGTTCCCCTCCGTCAAATCACCCTTATCGGCGTCGGCCTGATCGGCGGCTCTTTTGTGTTGGATTTAAAGCGCAAAGGCCTCGTGGCACAGGTGGTGGGCATAGATGTTAGCGCCGACAATCTGGCGCGCGCATTGGAGCGCAAAGTGATCGACGCCGCCTTTGCCGGCATCCATCGCGACAGCATCGCTAACGCCGATTTGGTGCTGATTGCCACTCCTGTGGCCACCTTACCCGCCATTTGCGCCCAAATTGCGCCCTTGTTGGGCGAACACACCATTGTTAGCGATGTGGGCAGTACTAAGCAATCGGCGCTGCAAGCGTTTGCCGAACACCTGCCCCAACATCTGCCGCACTGCGTGGCCTCGCACCCCATCGCCGGTTCCGACCGCCACGGTGCGCTGGCGGCGCAATTCGGGCTGTATGAAGGCAAAAAGCTGATTCTATGCCCGCATCCGGCGCAAAATGAAACCAGCTTGCATACCGTAGAAAGCTTATGGCAGGCCGTGGGTGCCAATACCTTCCGCATGGCCGCCGCAGAACACGACGCTATTTTCGCGGCCGTATCGCACCTGCCGCATTTGCTGGCCTATGCCTACGTGCATCAAATTGCCACTCATCCCGACGGCACACTTTATCTCGATTTTGCCGCCTCCGGTTTCCGCGATTTTACCCGCATCGCCTCCAGCCACCCTACCATTTGGACCGACATCACCCTTGCCAACCGCGACAGCCTGCTGGCTCTTTTGGCTGGACACCAGCAACAGCTTGCTCAGCTGCAAAGCGCGCTGCAAGACAACGATGCCGAAGCTCTATACCGCTATTTCACCGAAGCCAAAACCACCCGCGACGATTGGCAGAAACGGCAAGGTTGAGAGGGTGTGGTGCGGCAATCAGATTGCAGATATTAAAGGCTACCTGAAAACGTTTTCAGGTAGCCTTGTTGTGCTAATCAATCATCATCTCAATCATATGGCCAATGTGATGAACGGGATAACGTGTTTACAGATTGACCAATAATTGTCGGATGAGCTGGATGGTTTCCTGCGATTGCGTATCGCGGAAAAGATTGGTGCTGGCTTCGCCGCAATCGATGCCGATGATGCCGCACAGGTGGGCATAGGGAATGTTCAGCTCGCGGGCGAGAATGGCTTCGGGCATGCCTGTCATGCCGATAACGTCGGCACCGTCTTGGCGGTAGCGGCGGATTTCGGCGCGAGTAGGCAGGCGCGGGCCCTGGATACAGCCGTATACGGCGCTGTCGTGAATGTGCGTGTGACGCTCGTGGGCGTGGGCAAGCAGGGTTTCGCGCCATTGTGTTGCGTAGGGACGGCTGAAATCGGTGTGGATGATGGCCTGGGTTTGCCCTTCAAAAAAGGTATGGTGGCGGCCGTAGGTGTAGTCGATGAGGTCGTCGGGCATCACCAGCGTGCCGGGCTGGTAGGCTTCGTTGATGCTGGATACGGCTGAAATGCTGACGATGCGTTCGACGTTGAGGCTGTGCAGCGCCCAAATGTTGGCACGGTAGTTGATTTCGTGCGGCGCGAGCGTGTGGTTGATGCCGTGGCGGGCAAGGAAAACAATGTCGCGCTGGCCGAGTTTGCCGCTGATAACGGGTGCGCTGGGCAGGCCGTAGGGGGTGCGGATGATTTGTCGGTGGGTAATTTTCAGTTCGGGCAGTTGCGCCAGGCCGCTGCCGCCGATAACGGCTATCATGGTTTGCCTTTGTGCGAAGTGGGGAAAGTCTGATTGTAAACGATATGGGCGGGAAACTGAATCTGTTCTGCGGGAACGGGTTTTGCCGCCATAATTTGGCTGTTGGGTTTGTTGCGAACGGTAGATTGCGGGCGGAATGAGTAAAGGCTACCTGAAACATTTTCAGGTAGCCTTTGTGTTGGTGGCATTATTTGAGGTGCTGGCCGATGATGGGCAACATTTGTCCCAATATTTTCGGGTTAGCGGCAACAATGTTGCCGGTTTCCAGCCAGCTTTCGTTGCCCTGCATATCGGTAACGATGCCGCCTGCTTCCTGCACGATTAATGCACCGGCGGCGATGTCCCACGGTTTGAGGTTGAATTCAAAAAATCCGTCGGCGCTGCCGCAGGCTACGGTGCATAAATCCAGAGAAGCGGCACCTTCGTGGCGGCCGCCGGCGGTTTTGCCGAGAAAATCTTTCAAAATGGCCAGATAGGTGTCTATCATGCTTTGATCAACCACGGGAAAGCCGGTGGCGATAAGGCTGTGGTTGAGCTCGATGCGACTGGAAACGCGGATGCGGCGGTCGTTGAGTAATGCACCTTTGCCGCGCGAAGCCATGTAGAGATCATTGCGCTCAGGCGCGTATACCAAGGCTTCCTGCAACACGCCTTTGTGCAGCAAGGCCATAGAGATGGCATATTGGGGGTGGCCGTGCAGGTAATTGGTGGTGCCGTCGAGCGGATCGATAATCCATTCGTATTCGGCGGTGGCTTTGCCGTGCGAGCCGCTTTCTTCACAGGTGATTTTGTGTTGCGGGTAGGCTTCTTTGAGTGCTGCAATCAAAATGGCTTCGGCTTCGCGGTCTACATCGGAAACAAAATCGTTAAACGCTTTGCTGTCTACTTTTACGGCGTCGAGGCTGGCTGCGGCGCGGGTCATCATATGGCCGGCTTTGCGTGCGGCTTTAAAGGCGGTGTTCAGAATCGGGTTCATGGTGTTCTCGGAATAGGGTTACATCGAAGCATACTTGTGGCGTACAATGCGGCGGCACAAGCAAAACGCAGCAGATTTTTTAAAGAGCAATGGGCGGCATTATACGCCCGAAACCCTGTTGAAGCGATAAAATAATCCATTCATCTGCAGGTGTACACATAAGGCAACTTTTAACATGAGCAAACCGGCTGTTCCCGATTATTTAAACAATATTAGCGTGGTGTTGGCGCGCACCAGCCATCCGGCCAATATCGGCTCGGCAGCACGGGCGATGAAAACCATGGGGCTGACGCGGCTGGTGCTGGTGGCGCCGCAGCTGATTGCCACGCCGGTTACGCCTGAGCCGCCGCTGTTTGATGCAGATAACATCCAAGCTTTCAGGCTGCCTGAAGAAAGCTTTGTATTGGCTTCCGGCGCCAAAGATTTGCTGGAAAACGCCCGCATCACCGCCACTTTGGAAGAAGCCCTGGCCGACACGGTATTGAGTTGCGCCCTCACCAGCCGCAAACACGAGCTGACTGCACCGTTGCAAACGCCGCGCCAGCTCGTGCCCGAATTATTGCAGGCGGCGCAGGCTGGGCACCGCGTGGCGTTGGTGTTCGGCAATGAAACCTTCGGGCTGAATATTGACGAAGTACAGCAATGCAACCGCCTGATGACCATTAGCGGCAATCCCGATTATTTTTCGCTGAATCTGGCGCAGGCTGTGCAAGTAGTGTGTTATGAGCTGTTTAGCCAAACCGAGGTGGCGATGGCGCATTTGGAGCAGGAAGACCATCCCGCTACGCACGCACAAATCGGCGGCTTGGTAGGGCATTTGGAAAGCGTGATGGACGAAGTGGGCTTTTTCAACCGGCGCAACAGCGAGCGTTTGATGCGCCGGATGCAGAGCTTGTTCAGCCGCGCAAACACGCAAACGGAAGACATCGACATTTTGCGTGGTTTTCTCAATACCGTGCACCGGCATCTCAAACGTTAACGCTATTGGGAATATAAATGAATTATGCCCTCGATGCCCTGTGGTGGCGCCTGCAAGACCCGCATGTGCGCGATTTGGCCTCGCTGCTCACCGCACCGCCGTTGTGGCACAGCGGCAGCGAATTGCCACTGCGCGAATTATTGGGCGACACCGGCTTTCGTTTTTTACTGGCATTGGATAGCGCGCCGCAAGCATTGCACACTTATCTGGAAGACAAATACCCGTTTGGCCACCGCTTGGGCGTTTACGCCGAACACCTGCTGGCCTTTTGGTTGGCACACGCCCCACATGCGCAACTGCTGGCGCACAATCTGCCTGTGCGCAATGAAAGCAACAGCCAAACCTTGGGAGCGCTAGACTTTATCGCTGCGCTGAACGGGCAAATTTATCACATCGAGCTAACCTGTAAATACTACGGCGATGCCGCCGGCAACACAGCGCAGATGTGCGGCCTCAACCACAACGACCGCCTGCTAGACAAAGTAGCCAAACTCACACAACAATTGGCTTGGGCGGCGGATCCGGCCGGTATACGTGCTTTGCAGGCGCGCGGTTTAGCCGCCTCCATCCGCAGCGTATCGGTGGTGCGCGGTATGGGGTTTACCGTGGCTGCCACCACGTGTGCCGCGCCGCTAAACCGCTATGCTTGGTTTGGACGCTATATGGAGCAAGGGTTGGAAAATAGGTTTTCAGGTAGCCTGCCGCCGTGTTTATACCGCTTGCCACACATGAGCTGGCTGGCGCCGGCTAGGGTGGAGGAACACTGCTTGACCGGGGTAGAAACCATGATAGACAATGCCGGCGCACTGTTTGCTGTGATGGAAAAGCGCCCCGACGGCTATTGGCATGAAATAGAGCGCATTATGCAGGCAGGGGCTACCTGAAAAATATATTTTATTGTGCTGTTGTGGTACACTTGAAATCTATTTTTCCGCCCCCACTTGCGGTTTTAAATGAATATTTTCGACGGGTATTTTGCCCGTCAGCTTAATTAACAAAGTATATTTAAGGGTTTACGATGAGCGTAACTGTAGAAAACTTGGAAAATCTGGAACGCAAAGTAGTGTTGTCTTTATTGTGGAGCGAAGTAAACGCAGAAACCGACAAGCGTTTGCAACAAACCCAACGCCGCGTGAAAATCGACGGCTTCCGCCCGGGCAAAGCGCCTCTGAAAATGGTGGCTTCCATGTATGGCGCCGGCGTGCAAAACGACGTGTTAAACGAAAAAGCGCAACAGGCGTTTTACGATATCGCCGTGGGCGAAAACCTGAAAGTGGCCGGTTTTCCACGTTTTGAAAGCGTAGAAGAACAAGACGATAAGGAAGCACTGAAAATCGCCGCCGTATTTGAAGTGTTCCCTGAAGTGACTGTGGGTGACCTGAGCGGCAAACCCATCGAAAAAATCACTGTTGCAGTGGGCGACGAAGAAATCGACAAAACCATTGAAATCCTGCGCAAACAGCGCACCCGTTTCAACCATGTTGAGCGTGAAGCGCAAAACGGCGATCGCGTGATTATTGATTTTGAAGGTAAAATCGATGGCGTGCCGTTTGAAGGCGGCAGCTCGAAAAGCTATCCTTTTGTATTGGGCAACGGCCAAATGCTGCCCGAGTTTGAAGCCGGCGTGTTGGGCTTGAAAACCGGCGAAAGCAAAGAAGTGGAAGTGATCTTCCCTGAAGATTATCACGGCCAAGACGTAGCCGGTAAAACCGCTGTGTTTACCATTACTCTGCAAAACGTTTCCGAAGCCGTGTTGCCGGAAGTGGACGCAGAATTCGCCAAAGCACTGGGCATTGCCGACGGTGATGTGGCGAAAATGCGTGAAGAAGTGAAGAAAAACGTGTCGCGTGAAGTGAACCGCCGCGTGCAAGACCAAACCAAAGAAAACGTGATGCAGGCGCTGCTGGATGCTACTGAAATCGAGTTGCCCAAAGCTTTAGTGGCCGAAGAGGCTGCTCGTTTGGCCAATGAAATGAAGCAGAATTTCGTTAACCAGGGTATGGCCGATGCCGCCAATCTGGATTTACCTGCCGATATGTTCAACGAACAAGCCGAACGCCGCGTGGCTTTGGGTCTGATTCTGGCCAAAGTGGTGGAAGAAAATAAACTGGAGCCGGCCGAAGAACAAATCAAGGCGATTGTGAACGAGTTTGCCGATAGCTACGAAGATCCGCAAGAGGTGATTGATTGGTATTTTGCCGATCAACAACGCCTGCAAGGCCCCACTTCCCTAGCGATTGAAGCCAATGTGGTTGACTTTGTGTTGGGCAAAGCAGATGTAACCGAAAAAGCCCTGTCGTTTGACGAGGTAATGAGCGCACAAGGCTAATTTAGGCTACCTGAAAAGCACCGAAGCAGCATCAAATAGCGGCTTGCGGTGCTTTTTTACTTGAATCGGCCTGCTTGCGCCCCGATATATTGCCATGCGACCGTTTCAGGCCGTGTGCATTTTAAGAAAGGAAAAAGATGATTCCGAACATTGACAACGGCTATCTGGTGCCGACCGTTATCGAACAAAGCGGCCGTGGCGAGCGTGCTTTCGATATTTATTCGCGCCTGCTGAAAGAGCGCATTATTTTCATGGTGGGGCCGGTAAACGACGACAGCGCCAATTTGGTGGTGGCGCAAATGTTGTTTCTGGAAAGCGAAAATCCGGATAAAGACATTTTCCTCTACATCAACAGCCCTGGCGGCTCGGTAACAGCCGGTATGTCGATTTACGATACCATGAATTTCATCAAGCCCGATGTGGCTACTTTGTGTTTGGGGCAGGCCGCCAGCATGGGCGCATTTCTGCTCTCGGCCGGTAAACAGGGCAAACGTTTCGCCCTGCCCAACAGCCGCATCATGATTCACCAGCCCTTAATCAGCGGCGGTTTGGGCGGTCAGGCTTCCGATATTGAAATTCACGCCAAAGAGTTGTTGAAAATCAAAGATAAACTAAACCGCTTGCTGGCCAAACACTGTAATCGCGACGTGGCCGATTTGGAGCGTGATACTGACCGCGACAATTATATGGCGGCGGAAGAAGCACTGGCCTATGGTTTGATTGACCAAGTATTCAGCAGCCGCGAAGAAATCAAGCTGTAAAAAGCTTGCCGTTTGGTGTTTTTGCCGCAAAAGGCTACCTGAAAAGTTTCAGGTAGCCTTTTTTGTGTTTCATTTAATGAACGGAGTAGGTTGGGATTTTATTATAATTTGCCAATCTGGCCGGTCCGCCACATGAGGTATACAGATACGGTGGATGTGAAAAAGCTACCTGTTTGTGGTTCAGGTAGCTTGTTGGGCTTTTGCTTGCATTGATACCATTATTTGTTGGTATCGGAGTAATGGGTGTTTTGACGATTTGGGGTGTATTCGTCTGTTTTTGAATCGGCTTTATTGAATTGCACCTCGAACAGCGCTTTGCTGGTGAAATACTGGTGGTATTCGGGGTGTTGTTTCACGTAGGCCAAAGCACCGAGCAATAACAGACCGAGAACGATCATTGTACGCATGATGATTTTCCTAAATTATAAAAATTATTAAAGTGAGTAGTTACTCCAGAATGCCTGAATTTGTCTGGGGATGTGCAAAATTCAGACAATCGGTTCTTTTTATTGAATGGAAGGCAGTGGTGGTTATTGTTGAGAAATTTTATTTAAAAATAGTTGCTTATGTTTTTATTTTGAGTGATTTTATATTGATATATGTTGTATACATACAATAGTGTACTTATTTGAGCTTGTCAATCGGCTTTACTGCGGATAAGGGCGCGGATGATGGTGCGGTTGGGATGGAGCGCCTGACGCAGGCGCTGGGAAAGCGGATCGGGCGTGCCGGCGATGCGGGCGGCGATGCTGGCGGCGCACAGCGGCGCGGTGCTGAGGCCGCGGCTGCCGTGGGCGGTGTTGAGGTAGGCATTCGGCCAATAGGGGCAGGGGGTGTGGATGCGGTAGTTTTTGTCGAGGGCGAGTTTCGCGTATACCGTTTGCATGGCCGTGTGCTGCCCCAGTTCGCCTACCAGCGGCAGGTGGTCGGGCGCATCGCAACGTACGGCGGCGTGGCCTTGCATGCTGCTTGCGGTGTGATTGAGGCTGGCGGCTAGGCCGACATGCAGATGCGCCAGTGCCTGCCGGTTTGCCAATTCGTCGGCTTCGCGCCAGTCACTGTTGTTATCGTGTGGTGAAAAAGTAGCACCGTAACCATGCTGCCCTTGCCAAGCGGGGGCAAGGTAGCTGCTGCCACTGAGGGCGCAACGCAGGGTTTGGCTGTATGTGCTGGCAGCGGCAATACTGGTTTGGCCGCGGATAGACTGGAACGGCAAACCCTGGAGCTGGGCGATGTGGCGGCTGCCGTCGCCGCTGCAAAAAACGATATGGCTACCTGAAAAACAGCCGGCCGGGGTATGAGCACGCCATTGTTGGCCGTCGTGCTTGGCGTGTTGCAACGGCGTGCGGGTGTGCAGGGTAATCAGCGGGTGGTTTAGCAGGGCTGTTACCAGCGCCGGCGGATGCAGCCATGCGCCTTGCGGCCAGTAGAGGCCGCTTTCAGTAATGGCTGTGCCGGCTAGGTGGCTGGCTTCAGCTGCGTTGACAGCATGGTAGAGATGGCGGTGGTGATGGTGTTTGGCGAGGGCATGGTTACGTTTGCTTTCGGCGGCATCGTGGTTGAGGTGCAGCACGCCGCAGGGCGACCAAGCGTGTTGTTGTGGCAATAGCCGTTCGAGCAGGCGGCGGGTGTGGCCGTAGCCGCACAGCAATAGTTCGGTTTGTTCGGTGGCATGCGGGGAGATTTTGGCATAGAGCAAGCCTTGGCGGTTGCCGGACGCAGCATGGGCTGTTTCTTCGGCTTCGAGTACGGTAACGGGCAGGCCGTGTTCGGCCACGGCGCGGGCGGTGGCAGCTCCGGCAATGCCCGCGCCGATAACCAACACGCGGTTGGCGTTTTGCGGCGGCGGCGGGGTAAACCAGGGTTTGACGGCACCGACGCTGTGTTGGGGCAGTGGCTTGGTTTGCCACTGGATGTTGGAGAAATGCTCATGCAGGTGGCGGGCGGCGTGGCCGTTCATCCACCAGCCATGCACGTTGGGCAAGAGGTGTTGCAGGTAATTGGCGCCGTGGTAGTGCAGGCAGGTTGTGGCGCTTTGCAGGCGTTGTGCCAGCTCGCGCTCCAACGCAGAAGGGTTTTCAGGTAGCCTGAAGGCGGGCAAGACAGTATCGTCGTTGCATATCACCAGATGCAGCGGTGTGGCGTGGCGGCGGATGGCGGCGGCCAGCACATGCACATCTGGCAGGCCGTGCCAGGCCAAAATGTTCATGGCGGGCTACCTGAATCCGGGCTGTTGCGCTCGGGTTTCAGCCATTGCCATTGTTCTTTCAGCGCGTTGCTGAGCGCTTGCTGTTTTTCTTCGGGTGTGGATAGGCCGTCGGTGAGGCGCTGGTAGTCGAGGGAGACGGCGGGTGCGCTGAAACTGCCGCTGAGGTTGAGCGGAATACTGCTGCTGCGCCCTTGATTGTGTACGTTGACAGTGAGCTTTTCTTGCAGGGTTTCACGGCTGAAATCGGTTTTGCCCTCGCTGACCACGGTGACGTTGCCGGAAACCAATTCGCTGCGGCTGGGGTGGCTGATGCCGTTTTGAATTTGGCTCTCGAGTGTGAAGCGTTCAAACGGCGTTTGCTGGTTGTCGTGTATGGGCTGTTCGGTTTGGTTTTGGCGCAGGTTTTGTAGGATTTTTGCTAGGTCTACGCCGGCGAGGCTGCCATTTTTTACCTTGATGCTGACCTGCCCGCCGAGTGAGTTGAGCCATTCGGCACGGTTGCGCCCTTTGCTGTTCAGGTCGACTACGGCGTCGCCTTTGCCGCTGAGGTTATTCAGGCCGAGCAGGTTTTGCAGTAGGGGATTAATCTGTACGTTTTGGAAGTGTTGTTGCAGCTGCAGAGCGGGCGGGTTGGCATTGCTGAGGGTAATACTGCCTTCGGTATGACCGCCGTAGAGCATGGCGGTGAGTGAAGACAGCCGGATTTGGCGGCGGTCGGCTTCCAGCAGGGTGGCAAAGTTATCGATGGTGATGCCGGGGGTGCTGAGGGTGTCGATGCGGATGTCGGCCTGTACGTTAGCCAAACGACCGTCTGTCAGCCAGGCGGGATAGCGGTTGCTGCCCTCATCTTGCAGGTTTTCCCAATAGGGCGTTAACGAAAATTTGCTCAAATACAGGCTGAGGCGCAGCGAGGCGGGTGTGCCGACTTGGTAATCTGCTTGTACGCTGGCGCGCTGGCGGTCGATTTGCCCTTGTAAATCGGCCTGCCAGCGCCAACCGTCGGCGCTGGACAGCTGGCCTTCAAGCTGACTGATAAAACGGGCTTGCCCGGCGGCATGGCGGTTTTCTTGGCGCGTAGAGAGTTTGAAGCCGTCGAGCAGAATACCTCGGTTGTTTTGCCAGGATACGGCGGTGCCGATGTCGAAGGTATTCAGGTAGCCCGGTGTGTGTTGGCTGGCTTTGAGCTGGATTTGGTTGGCGAGCAGTAAGGTGGGCCGCCAGTCGATTTGGCTGATGTTAATGCTGCCGTCCCAGCCGCTATCGTTTTGGCGTACGGTGGCGAGGCCGTTGGTTTCGCCAAGACGCAAACGGCCGTTTTGCCAATGCAGGCCGCTGCTTTCGGCATTGAGGTGCAGTGTATCGTCAGGGCTGTCGGCCTGAAGTTTGATGGTGCCGGTTTGCAGGCCGTCGGTATTGCGGGTGATGGCGGTATCGGCTTTGATGGTCAGGGCATGGCCGGCGGGTGCGGCATCGGCTTTGAGGGTGAAATTGGGAATATGCCAGCTTTGCGGGCGCAGGTGTTCGACTGTGCCGGCAAACTGCCATTTGATGGTTTGCCAAAATGGCTGTTCGGTTTCGCCTTTTGCTTCAAATTGGCTTTCTGCGGCGGACAGACCGCTGATTTTGGCGTAGAGCGCGGTGAGGGTGTCGGTGCGCTCCGGTTGTTCGATGTGGATGCGGCCATCTTCAATAATCAGGCGGTTGACTGTGCTCTGATGAGTGTGGCGAGCCAAGTCGGCCAGGCTCCATTCGCCATCGGCACGCCGGTATAAGTGGATGTCGGGCTTAATCCATATCCATTTTTCGATGGCCGGTGTGGCGTTGAAAAGGCTGGTCCAAGCAATGCCGGTGCGCACTTCGCCGACATGAATAGCGGCTTTGCTGTCGTTTGGTTCGCTGATGGTGAGGTTGCGCAGGGTAAAAGTGGGGCGCGGAAAAAGGCTGCGGCCGATGTCGGCATCAAAACGGATATGGCGACCGCTGCCGGCAATCGCGGCTTCGGCGGCCTGTTGCAGGCGTTCGGGGCTGGATGCTTGATATAGGGCGGTATAGCCGGCTATGCCTGCGAGTATGCTGCCGGTGAGGCAGGTGCTGAGGGTTTTAAGCCAGAATTTGCCGGATTGCCATTTCTTCATGATTACAGCCGAATATTGCTTGCTTGCGGAGGTGTTGGAAAAAGAGGGTTGAGTATAACAGATTAAGCTTAGGCTTAAATGATGCTGGGATTGTATCGCTTTACTGTGTCGGGCTGGGTAAACAAGGGTAAAGGCTACCTGAAAACAGATTTCAGGTAGCCTTTATGGGAACATGCTCAGGGTTAAGACGGTGTATTGTTGCTGTCGTCGTTGTCGTTTTGGCGCTGCTCTTCCAGCGCGGCTTGTTGTGCCAATACCGAGCCTTCGGGCGCTTCCGAAGTTTCGCCATGCTCCCACGGCGAGTTGTCGGGCAGCTCTTCGATATGGATGGTTTTCAGCGAATAGTCCGGCTGGTAGTGCAAATCGTATTTGGCGGCGCGGATGGTGGAAAGCATCATCAGCGACATAATCACCAGCAAGGGCGCGCCGGCAAAAATAGAGGCGGTTTGCAGCGTACTCAGGCCGCCGATAAACATCAGCGCCGCGGGCAGCAGGCATAGGGTAAACGCCCAAAACAGGCGGTTCCAGCGGTGCGGTTCGCCGTCTACTTCATGTTGCACCACCGAGGCGAGGATGTAGGAAATACTGTCGAAGGTGGTGGCGGTGAAGAGTACGGCCAATATCACAAACACGGCAATGGCGGCTTTGGCCATTGGCAGGGTGTTTAAGGTGGCAAAAATGGCAGCGGTGGCACCTTGTTCGTTTAAAATTTTCACCAAATCCAGCGTGTCGGTGAGTTGCAGGTAGAGGCCGTAGTTGCCCAAAATAATGAAAAATACCGAGCAGCCGAGCGAGCCGAAAAAGATGGAGCCTACCGTCATCTGACGGATGGTGCGGCCTTTGGATATTTTGGCAATGAACAGGCCGATGGTGGGTGCAAATACCAACCACCAAGCCCAATAAAACACAGTCCAGTCTTTCGGGAAATTAGTTTGTTTGAAGCCGTGTTCGCTGAATTCGCCAAATGCCTCCGTCCACGTCATCATGGTGAGCATTTGGGTGATGGAGCGGCCGAGGCTTTCGAGACCCACGTTTAAAATAAATACGGTGGGGCCGGTGAGCAATACGAAAATCAAAAAAGAGATGGCCAGATAAAAATTGATGTTGGAAAGAAACTGAATACCGCTTTTCAGCCCTTTATAGGCGCTGTAGGCGAAAATCATGGTGGTGATTAACAGCACCGAAAGTTGCATCCAGATGGTTTGCGGCGTGCCAAACAGCTCGTAGAGGCCGTTGGTAATCATCGGTGATGCCAAGCCCAGTGTGGTGGCGCCGCCGCCGATCATGCCGAATACGAAAAACACGTCTACCAGCTTCCCCCACTTACTTTTCGCCCAGCGTTCGCCCAAGAGCGGCATTAGGCTCTGGCTCACTTTCAATACCGGCGAATTGCGCACATGGGCGAAATAGGCAATAGAAATGGCAGGCACAAGATAAATGGCCCAGGCTACCGGCCCCCAGTGAAACATACCGTAGGTGCTGGCCCAGCGGGTGGCTTCCGGCGTGCCCGGCTCAATGCCGAAAGGCGGCCCCTGGTAGTAATACATCCATTCGACGATGCCCCAATAGAGAATGCTGGCACCAATGCCGCCGCAAAACATCATCGCCGCCCAAGAGCCGGTTTTGAATTCAATTTCATCTCCCACCTTGCCGAGCTTGATATTGCCGATATCGGAGCAGGCGATGTAGGTTACAAACACCACAGCCAATACGCCAAAGGCGAGATAAGCGCCGCCGAAGGTATTGGTGATGAAGGTTTTGGCAGTGGAGACCCAGGCTGCGCCCTGGTCGGGAAAAAACACCAGCGGCAGGGTAACGCTCAGTAGCAAAATGAGCACGCCGAAGAAAGTGAATTTATCAATGCGCGTATCGGGCGTGGCAGTGGCGCCATGCGGCCGAAAATTATGATCAGTATTGAATGTGCCGAGGTGGTTGTTGCGCTGTTCGACCGGTTTGTAGTGGATTTTTTTATTATCGCTTGACAATGTTGGCTCCTTAGTTGGTTTTTCGTGAGTGTTGTGTCAAAGACGCTGTTATTATAGCATATAATTAACATATTGATAAATATGGTTAATTTTCATATTATTGTTGTATTTTCTGTAAAGTTTTCAGGTAGCCTTTACCTTTATATCTGTGCTGGTATGCGGACGAACACGATTGGGCAAATAATCGTAATATGAGACCTTTGCAACACTTCTAGATGTGGATGCAGTTCAAGGCGTAGCAGCGCAATAAGCGCAGGCATATCATATTGATCGACAAGTGAACGAGCAGCGCACAACGCAGAAATGCGCTGCAGATAGGGGTTTTGCAAAGGTCTCAATATTGTTATTATCGCCCTGTATGCAACCGGAGAAACCGAATGATTATTGTGATGCAGAAACAGGCCGCTCCCGAGGCGGTGGCTCGCGTGGTGGAGCTGATACGTGCCCGCGGCCTGCACGAACATGTATCGCAGGGCGAAGAGCGCACTATTATCGGTGCCGTGGGCGACGAGCGAGTGTTTCACCCGCACGAGTTGGAAAGCCTGCCGCAAGTGGAGCGTGCCATCCGTGTATTGAACGATTGGCGAATCATCAGCCGCGAAGCCCAGCCGCAAGACAGCGTGATTAATGTACACGGCGTGGCGTTTGGCGGTACCCAAATGCTCGATATCGGCAGCGGCAGCGGAGCCGATGCCATGTTTACCGATCCTTTCTATGTGTCGAACCGTCCTTATGCCGACAGTGATAGCCGCAACGACAAACAGCACATCCAAGCCCTGTACGAAGCCGTGCAGTACGCGCACGGTCTGAACAAGCCCGTGCTGGTGCGTATCCGCGACGTGCGCCAAATCGAACCGGCTTTGGCGGCTGAGGCCGACATTTTGTATTTGGGCGGAGATCTGATGAGCAATCGCACTCTGCAAGCCGAAGTGGGCAGGTTGAATACGCCGGTGGTATTGTGCAAAGACAAACACCACCGTGTTGACGAGTGGCTGCTGGCTGCCGAACACATCGCGCTGAAAGGCAACCACCATATTATTCTGGGTGAAGCGGGTACGCTCAGCTTCGAGCCAGAACATGTTTACCGCCTCGATGTAGACGCCATCGTGCGCGTCCGAAAGCTCAGCCATCTGCCTGTGCTGGCCAACATTGCACGTTTGTGGCACAACGATATGCCGCAGGAAACGCTGTATAAATTGGCCGTGGCGGCGGGCGCAAATGCAGTAATTAGCACGCTTTGAGCTTTAAATTGCTTGGATGGCGCAGTAAAGAAAAGTGTTTTCAGGTAGCCTGAAGTATTGCTTTTTTCAAACAATACAGAAACGTTGTTTCCCGGCTGCGGGCAAAGGCAAGCGGGTCGGCAAAATTGGCCGCTTTGGCGTGTTTCGGTTTGGCTGCATGGGTTTTTGTGATGACCAAGCCGGCTCGGTTGATCCATTGCACCAACTCGCCTTCGGCGCGCAAGCCGAGGTGTTCGGCCAAGTCAGATATAATCAGCCACACTTCACCATGTTCACTCAAATGTGCGGCCGCATGGTTGAGAAAGCCTTTGAGCATGGCGCTATCAGGGTCGTAGAGTGCGGATTCGATGGCGGAAGTGGGCTTGGCGGGCAGCCACGGCGGGTTGCATACAATCAAGTCTGCCCGGCCTTCGGGAAATAAATCGACCGCTTCAAAATGCACGTTTTCAAGTAGCCCCAAACGGTGCAGATTGTCACGTGCGCAGGCAATGGCACGTAGGTTGGTATCGGTAGCGGTAATGGCAGGTACGCCGCGCTGAGCCAAAATTGCAGCCAGCACGCCGCTGCCGGTGCCGATATCGAAGGCGCTGCGGCAGGGGGAAGGCAAGGGTGCTTGCGCCACCAGCTCCAGATATTCACCACGCAGGGGTGAGAATACGCCGAATGGAACATGAATTTTCCCGGCCAGCACGGGCACAGCAACGCCGGTTTTGTGCCATTCGTGTGCACCGATAAAACCGAGTAATTGGTTGAGCGGCAACAGAAAGGGTTCGCTGTTGTCTTGGCCGTAAACATCCAATAAAGCGGCACGCACATCGGGCGCGCGCGGTAAATTTAGGCGCAAACCGGTGCCGATTTCTATTGCCAACAGGTTCAGTAGTGCGCTTTGTTGTGCCTGTTTCATTCGGTGGCTATGGAATGCGCGGGAGGCTTCGGCCGGCGCGTGTTTCTCCGGTTTGCGCAGGCGTTTTTTCATGGCGGCCAAAACGTGTTTGGCATTATGGAAATCGCCGCGCCAGAGTGTGGCGGTGCGGGCGTGGGCGTTTTTCAGCACGGCATCGGCGCTGCATTCTGTTACTGCCGCCACCGCCAGCGGCGGCTTCTGGCTGCTTTCATTGCGCCATGCCAGTTGGTGCTGTTGCTGGTTTTCCTGCCAAATCAAAGTGTTCATTCATCGCGCCCGTGTCAAAAGTGCTTGCCAGTGTAACATAATCTCCGGCAAGGTTTCAGGTAGCCTTAAGTAACAATATGGACAAAAAGTATAATTATTTTACTTTTTTACTTTTTTACTTTATTTTTATAAAAAATATATAATTTATTTGCTATTTTGTCTAATATGGGTATAATCCAAGCATACTTTAAAAATTCAGCCAAAGCTGCACCATGCAACTCGA
>RRZU010441406.1_pt1 | contig 74074 bp, 89 predicted proteins | sample 2165561 | NCBI WGS metagenome assembly RRZU01 (sample SAMN10456909, study PRJNA506462) | wastewater metagenome | isolation source: wastewater sludge | place: USA: Moscow, Idaho
ATTAGAAGTGGCATTATTCACATTCAAGTAGAATGTACCATCTAGAGTACCGTTATTCGTATTACCACTGAATAAAGTAATTGCCTGCTCAGTTTAGCGTCATGAGTCAGGACGAACTATTACCGAGACAACCCAGCGCCACCATTCACATCCACATGAGAAGCGGCATGATCCACCCTCAAGCAGAACGCACCAACCAGAGCACCATTATACGCACTACCACCGAATAAAGCAATTCTATTTCCTGTATTCGACCAAAACCCGTCAGTAACATAAGTACTTGATGAACCGCCTAAAGCTGTTGGTAAAAAGTTACCAGATATTTTCTTAACATAATTTGCAGTAGCTGCTGGAACTGTTACACCACTATCTTCATAACCCCCTGTAAACACACCATCAGCGAAAGTATCTGGATTCTGGTTCAAGAACACTTTATAGTTCTGTACATTAATACCATCTACAAACTCCCAACAATCTGCATAGAAGTTTTCAACACCTCTATACGACATCCAAGTATTGTTGTTAAGCGGTCCGCTTGAAGCATTTCCGATAACATTACTTTGTCCTGTAGTGGTACCATAGTCTTGACCAGTATCATTTCCACTACCTAAAACACTCTGAGAGTCAAGCGTACAGTACTCTGTTAAGTACAGTATTTGAATTGCATTAACCGCATTCCAAGAACATAAATTCCAGCCTGCACCATTAGCTCTAGCTTGAGCCCTAAAAGTATTTCTAGTCTGATTTCTAGTAGGCGTAACACCTGACACACTTCTTAACACGCCACCTTGATTTATACAAGTATAAGCTCTATAATACCTAAAGTCGTGTTCTACTCCACCTTCTAAAAACCAAGGATGTACATTATAACCAGCTAAAGATGTAGGACTAACCCACCATTGATGTTCGTTTCCATTAAGTTCGTGTTTATACCAAAACTTAGGTACTTCAACCATAATATTTCCATCAGCTCCTGTAAGGATAGCTGTAGTTCCGTCTGCTTTTAGTGTACTATTAAAAGGGTCTAAGTAGTAGTTAACTGTACCATCACTATTTAAAACACATCTTTTCATATTTTTCTGAATTTGTGTTCTGTTTGTGGCACCTAGTTTTTGGTACACATCTATCTCTTGATTCCATTTTAGCCCATACGCCCCATTAGAACCTATGTTAATTGCACTATCCACATACACCTTGTTCACCACATCTTTATCATGCACAGGGTCTTCCACTCGCACACGTGCCTCTTCATCTCGACACATAACGGTATTTGGGGTTGGTTCATTGGTTGCATTGATTAATGAATTGGCTTCCCGCCACTCCATCTCCCCACGGTCATTCACAATCAAGTTAAGGTTGTTGCCACTGAATGTAGGAACCAGCCCTGCTAATGTTGCGGAAGCCAATAACTCAACCCGTGGAATCATTTTATATCGATTCTCGACAGTGCCGAACAGTTCTCCGTTGTTACCACCAGAGTTGACTAACCCTTTCATTTCAGGTGAGGCAATAGATAACTTATCATTAACTGTTTTAACAGCTTTTGAACTGGCTGCTGTTAGGCTGCTAGCTGAATCAATAGAGTCTGATAGTTCAGGTGTTCTTCCATCCTCGCCTTTATCACCTTTATCACCCTTATCACCTTTACCAAATGGTACCCCGACTGTCCAATCTGCATGTGTATCAGATTTTCTAAAGAATACTTCTGATGTATCAATACATAAGAAACTAAAGCCTTTAGGTCTATCATCGTAAAGTGCTCTTTGCTCCATTGCTCCTGAAGCATTAACTTGAAAAGGTTCACCTCTATCGCCTTTTTCACCTTTCGGTACAGTAAAGGTAAATTCATTACTGTCAGAATTATAGAAAACAACCGCTTCATTATTAGGAGTTGTTGTAATAGTTCTTCCTACTTTAATACTTTGAATTTTATTTAGACGTGTTAAAGCTTCATCGGCAAACTGTTCAGCCATGTTAGCACTATTTTCTGCTGCTTCTGCTAAGTTTACTACATCTAACAAGTAGTCTAGTTTACCGTATATCTCTAGTAGTTCCGTTAGATGATTATATATAGTCACATCACCTTTTGGATTACCTTCTTCATTATAAGTATCTACTAGTTGTGGTAGTCTATTTTGTAGCTCTAACATTTGGTCTACATTTAAAGCTAAGGAAACTACTTTATCAATATGTTCCCCTAGTTTAATAATTTCTGTAGAACGCATAGCAAGTACTTGTAGAGCTGACGTAGTAGCAATCCAATAGTAATAAGGATTCTTTTCTTTATATTTACCGCTAACAGCATTTAGCTCTACACCTTCTACGTTTGAGTTTTGTCCTAACTCATCATAAAGTTTTAAATACTCCCCTACTACTTTAGCAGGGAAGGTGTTAGCTGAAGTCTTTTCTAATCTAGCTAAAAATTCTTCATCGTTATTTAATTGTAAAAGTAAATCACCGTGAGTAGTAATAGGGCCTTCGACACCATCAAACTGGAATATAATCCTATGTGTAGTACCGTCTATAAATTTTACTAATGCGCTATCATAATAAACTAATTCACCTTCATCTAACCAAATATTCTTCTGTTCTTCTTCTGTTAAATACTCATTCCACTTACTCATATTCTTTAGAAGGTTAATATCTAGCTGTCTATTACCTAGATGGTTTCCTTTCTTTAAATCTTTTAAAAGCTCTGTAAAATCTGTCTCTAGTGCTTCTCTTAATACATCTACAACATCTTGGTTAAAAATAGTGTTAGCATAAAGAAGACTATCTATATGTCTAACCAGTTCATTCACATTTGCAATAAAACTATTAACTCTATTGTCCTTAGTATGTGTAAGAATATGTTGTTTTTCCTTATCTAAGTAACTTCTTGACATTATTATTATTTCTCCAGTCTATAACTACCTAGAAATAAATCTAGTTGGTACGTTAATGGGTTCATATCTTTAAAAGGATTTTCATGTTCCTCATTTATAAGAGTATCAACTTCATGACCTTCTTTAAAATACTGTGAAACCAATCTTTCTTGGTCTAAACTTAAGTAATCTAAGTTGTTATTTAACAAAGCCCTATCTAAAATATTTATTAAGTTAATATGAAACTTTGCTATCTTCTCACCTGTTAAAGAATTCTCTATAAGATGAACAGCTTCACCAGTATTTATTTCACTAAGAGCATTCTTTTGAGGTTCAGAAACACCTAGTTGTTCTCTCTGTTTGAATATAATGCCAAGGCTCATTATACAAATCCTTTAGCATGTAGTGCTAGCGTTTCTGTATGCAAAGGTATCTTATAACCTTGCATTTCAAGTTCTCTACAAGCAGCATCAAACCTTTGATTATAGGCACTAGCTTCGTTGACGTTATCTCTATTGATAGTTGTATGGCCCATATAAGCTATATACGCTAATAGTGCATCTATCATAGCATCAGGTAAATCAATCCTATCATCCATATCTTTTAGAAGAATAGGTGAAGCTTTATAAGCTGTATAGAGAAGTCCGTTAAAAGGGCGATGAAGTAAAAAACTACGATAGTTTACTAACTTATACTCATATTGTTTACTATTAAATATATCAGTTTGCTGTAGTTCTCTACCTGTTTTATCGTAGACACCTAACAGTAAACTAACATCTTCATTTCGTAATTCATACAAAGCTAGGTTTTCATTTACAGTTATTGTTTCAGATTTAATTGAAAGATTAAACCTACGAAACAATTCAGATTGCCCTAAATAAATAAATTTAATAAGAGCATCATCATTTTTAGCTATAGGTAAGTTATGTAGCTTAATCTTAGCTAATTCCACAATATCTCGTACATACATAGGCTATACCTTAATTTGATTCATAGTATACAGGAACACCGTATGCAATACAAGCATTATGTTCTAGCTTACAGCCTTTAGCTTCAGTTAAACCTTTCATTGGTTGTGAAATAAGAATTTGTTTCTTCATTTAGTAATCTCCTTATTAGACGATATATGAACTCTTATACTCTTCTTCGGGTTCTGTAAAGAAATAATTTCTTCCAGTATTATATTGAGGTTGCCTATCTTCAGGTCTAAGATGTTTAGGGTCAGTAGGTTTAAAGTATTCAATTAAAGATAACTGACTGATAGTATCAGCACAGTCATCGTGTAAAGATTTAAACCCACTAGGAGTAACACTTGTTATTTCTTCTATAAACTCAATTATAGCAGCAGACTCTTTTAGGTCTTCAGGAAAAGCTATTTTCCTTTGCTTGAATAACGGCAGGGCTACGTTAAATCTAGTGAGTTTACTAGTGTTAGGTCTTAAACCTTCTTCGCCACTAGACTTATCACTAGCTATCATAAAGTAGATACCTCTATTAATCATTTCTCTTTTTAACCAAGATACAAAACCTTTCTGTTGTCCAGATATTTCTACTCCTGTTGATAATGGTACATACAACTCTGCAAACCTAAATATGTCATCTACGTTTATAGCCATGTCTTGTCTTTTAACTATACCATCTATCCAGTGAAATCTACCTGTCCAATCTAAAGCCCATACAGAAATAACACTATAGTCTGCTTTTTCTGATTCAGAAGTAGCAAAGTCAGTAGTAATATAAATATTATATAGATGTAAGTTATCTAATACATCACTTCTTTTAAACCATACTATATCCTCATCTAGAACTAATCTATCCTCATCAGATAGGATTCTAAGCATAAGTTCTTGGTTAAAAGCATCTACTCTACCATTCTCCTTAAGCATTTCATATTCAGCTTTAACAGCTTCATAGGGAAATCTGTCTTCCCATGCTCCTATAAAATCAGCCTTAGCACAAGGAAACTTCTGACAAATAGGATATGCCTTAGTAGCCCAAGCCTTAGTACCAGCAGCTTTGTATAGTGGGTCTTTCTTATTGAAAGGTGTCCCTATCCAAATAACTTTTCTTTTGGTAGGGTGCATAGCCTGTCTAACAGCTTTATAGATTACATTCTCAATATCTTTAATAATAGTTTTAGATTCTGCACTCTTGTCAGACATCAAGTCGTCAAGACAGTTATGGCTAATACCAAAGGAAGTAAGATACTCGTGACTAGGCGTAGTGATAGGGATGAACTCTGTCTCTTCACTATCTATAACACTTCTAACCCTTCTGTAGATGTAATCGTCTTCTATAAACACCTGTTTTATAATATCTGGATTGTCTGTTATAGGAATACCCAAAACCTTATTAACGTTATCCCTAAACCTAATCTCGTATTGGTGTCTTACGTTACAGACTTGACCGTTAGGAAAGGTTTCTGTCCCTGCTTTTTTAGTATTCCTGATATGGTAAGGAAGACCTAATCTTTCAGCTATTACCCCTAGTTGTTTGAGTACGTTTAAGTTGACGCTATTAATCCGTACTTGGTTGTTAGCAAGGTCTACGTAACCATCCCCTGCTATATATCCTAACAGTATTTGCTTTTGCTTTTCTAACGGTAGCTGCAATACCCACTTAGGCATGTCCTTAACGGATATACCTCTTCTGTATTTCTTCAACCACGTAGATATAGCTTTAGAACTTACGGTTAATTGATAGCATCCAGCTCTTTCCGTTACATGAGCACTTACATGCAAACCTATGTCTTTAACACACTCAATAATCTTTTCACCTACAGTGTCTTTTTGTGTGTTGGCTACAGTGAAGTGAAAAGCGTTCTCACTTCTATGACCATCAGCTAACCAAAGCCCGTACAACCACCAGAAACTGTCTTTTAGCATAGGCTCGTATATAGCTTCTGTAGTGTACTTAGATGCCTTTACAATCCTGCCTTTATCATCCCTAACATCTATTCTCTCAAAGGTTTGCAGAATAGGTTGCACAGAACCTATAGTACGGTCAACAGGTTTTACTATGTAGTGAGCTATACATTGCTGATTGCCTAGCTTACCTAGTTTCTTTAAGTCCTTAGCCTCTACCCATTTAAGACCAGAGTAGGAGTATTCAGTGGTGGAGGAGGTTGTATAAACACCGTTGGACACTTTATCGTATTTTTTGTGTCTTGTTTTAGTCACTTCCACACACTTGTACTTATGGTCATTAGTGACTATTTCTTCATCTAGAAGACCACACACCCTAACCTTCTTACCTGTTTCAAACTTAGAAGGATGTACATAGTAATAATCTTCAACTAGATGTTCTCCCATGTCTGTAACGATAGGAGTACCTCTAGCATGACAAGCTATCTGAGGTCTTTGTCCATACTTCTTAAAACCCCTCACCCCTGAAGCAGCACCAAAGCCTCTCCAACAGGATTTATGACCATCAGCATTAGTAAACTCCCACTCTACATCTGTAAACCTAACAGTAGGTATAAACCTTTGTAGAAATTCACTGTTGTTATATCTATGCTCTAAGTTTGCACGTAAGTTCTTAACACCATTATCCATAGTGTCACCAACATACATACCTACGTTAATCTTACCAAACCCATCTAGCTCACCAAACATTGCTATGTAGAGGATTAGGTATTCCGCAACTAAAGAGGTGTTGTGAGTGACTATACTGTTCTCTATAAGGTAAGAGCAGGTATCAGACTCTACTGATATACATTTAGAAGGTACAGGCTTCTCAGTAGGTTCTATACTTTCTATAGCTACTCTAGAGCCTGATAAATAGCGTTTACCTTTTACCCACCTGTCTGCTTTTCTTTTTAACCGAAAAGGGTTTATATCCTGTAAATTAAAAGCTACAAGGTAATAGCCTTTATAAGCATTCTCATACCTACCTATCCTAGAATACCCACCCAAACTTTTTACGATGTGGTGGACACCTCTAGCTAAACCTTCAGACGTGCTAGAAAAAGAATAAGCTCCGTTCTCGCTGATAGTACCGTCTGTGTCCATTAAACCTCTAAGCACAGCTATTCTATCTTCTACAGAGCCGTATAATAATCCTTCAGGGATTTTTTTATCTTCCCTTTTAAAATCTCCTACCTCCGTATCCCATAGGTGTCCTAACCCCTTTAAACTGAAACTAACAGTATTAGGCTGTCTCTTGTCTTCTAAGACCTTATTCTTTTCGTAAGGAAGGTAAGACATCAATTCAGCTACACCATCCTTAGAGGACGTAATGCCTATGTATTGCCCGTTCCGCTGGTAATGACCATCACCTAACACAACACCTACTGTATAAGGGTCTATACCAAAAGGTACGGAATCATACTCAACTGCTTTATTAATCAAAGGGATAAAATATTTATTCTCCCTACCTTTAGGTTTTTTCTCTGTACAGGCACTCAGGTAATAGATACCTTTATCTAGAAGTTCTTTAGTAGTAAGCTCTACTTCTTTCCACTTATTCTCTTTAGTATTACCGTTATTTGCGGTAGTCCTGTACTGAACAATATGAATATGGTCTTCATTCGCTACAAAAGATTCACCGTTAGATAAAGTGACAGTGTAGGTTTGATTATGAAACACCTCAGAAGTGTGTGTAACCTTGGTAGGTTTACCGTTACGGTCTAAAACATAGTCTCCTACCTCAACATCTCCCATAGAGACATGCCCTGTAGGGGTCATTAGGAGTGTATCTAAAGCTAAAGCCTTTGCACTACCCCTAAAACTAATGATTAGTACGTTCTTGTTTTTATAGATAGTATCTAGAATGTCATAGTGAAACAAAGGAGACTTATTCTCTTCTCCACTTTCACCATTAACTAGTTTGATAAAGTTAATAAACTTGATAGCAAACGTAGATGGGACATAGTTTTCTCCCATCTTTACATAGTCTACTTCTCTTATTAGCTTCTCAAGTGTTGGGTTATCAGAATTTTGTATTTCACTCATTAATCATCACCTTCAGGTGTAATGTCAATAATGTTAGCTTCTGCTACATCTTTTAACCTCATACCTTTCTTCTCTAGCATCTCTTTATAAGTATCCGCTAGATTTTCAGTAATCTCTCTAAGGTCATTAATGGTATCAGACTGCTCTATGCCTATGGTAAGCTCACCCTTAATTACTTCTGGTTGTTTAGTATGCTGTAGTATAGCTTCACAAGCCTTTACTTTAGTCATACCTCTAACATCAGGGTCTTTAATCATCATAGCTAATTCATTAAGAGCTTCTTGATGTAAAGGAGCATTCAGTACATAAGTAGGAACCAAAGTTTGTTCAAAGATTTGGTTTACTAGCTTACCTCTAGCATACATACTAACAAATGCTTCTATCTGTTGCTGACCTTCATCCTTTAGTCTCTGATACCTATCTGGAAAAGTAGCAGCATAAGCTTTGATATTACTATATCCTAACAGCTTATAACTGATATACTTAACAGCGGATATGTAATCATCCATCTTATACTTACCTTTACTAAGTACATTAAGGTAAGTAATAAAATTTTCTTTAAACTGTTCTGCTACGTCACTATCAGTAACACTGGCTTCTATTCTATCTAGATAGTCCTGTGTTATCATTGTACGTTGAGCTTTAGGAACTAGTTTCTTTACTGCTTCTAATTGTAACACATTAATTCTCCGTATTTACTATATTTTAAAAATAAACTCTTTACAAGCTTTATTTTTAAATGTATACCTACAAGAGTAATCGAAAGATTACCTTCCTATAGTGGGGGCATATTAGGTTTTCTCCTTTTCCTAATATGCCCTTCACTTTTCAACTAGACCTAACTGTCTAGCAAACATACCGTTATACATCAATCTAGTATTAATCCAGTATTTTGATTGTTCATCAGACTTGAATAAAATCTCATTATCTATGAACCAGTTAATTGCTTTACTAAGTTGAGAACGAGTCCAAGGCTTAATACCTACATCTTCACATATCTTCATTACATCTTTATGTGACAAATATACAGAGTCTTTATTAATGCTTTTCTCTATAGCCCTGTCTAGAATGAAGGGCATTTGAGCCTTAGTGTTACCTTCAAACAGTTGTAGGTATTTGGCAGCAGCATCAGGAAATGCTTTCTTAAACTTCCTAGGGTCTTTATACCTAAGAGTAACAGCTATCTCTTCATACTGTTGACCATCTTCCTGTCTAATAACTCTTTTCTCTACTTGTTCATAAGAAACTATAATACCTTCTTTTATGAGTTCCTCTGTTATAGGATTAGTTAAGTAAGGTTTAGACATATGTTTCTCCTAGTGACAACAAAATGTTTCTTCTTGTGACAACATTTCTTCCAGTTTCTCTTACTCCTATAAGAGTTTAAAGACCTCTAAGAAATATAAGAATGTTTTAGCATCTAGGAGTACACCTAGGACATGGACAACTAATCATATGAATACATATCTCTCCATTTAACTTAACACCACTACCATGACATTCAGGACAGTTCTTATGTAAACACTTATCTACTTCCTTGGCATAATCTATACCCAAGAAATAGGGTTGAGGATTAGCTAGGTGTTTCCAGAAGTCTAAAGTAGCTTGTTCATCATAACCTTCTATATGAATTATTCTACTCATTATCTCTTAACCATTCTAGGTAATCACCTTTATATCTAGGTCTAAGATAAATAACACTATTATCAAACCTAGTCTTATCTGTCTCTAGCATACAGTCTTCTAGCTTAACACCGTATAAGTAAGCTAACTGTCTTTTATTGATATAATGTTCATCACTATCAAATTGACTTCTAACATAACCAGGGCATAGTACATATTTTCTACTCATATGTTTCCTCCAAAGCAACTTATATATCTTTATAAAACATAAGTCAACTAAGCTTTCTTCCATAAGCACTATATAATATAAGTCAAGTCTTAGACCTATATTATATAATAATTTTTAGGAAGTTCGGGAAGATTTTCTAATATTTTTTATAGGTGCAGTATACTCCATATTTTCCTCTCCATCGAAAGTACCCCCGTATACCTCGGCTATAACGTTCCTTACTATAGGTTGTACTGTGTATGGCTTTGGTTATAGGGTAATCATACCCACATCATATCATCATGGACAAGGAGCCAAGCTATGTCAGTATCAATGAGAAAAATAACAATTATTGCCAAGGCTATCAGTGCATTAGATGCAGAACTCAACATCAACAGGACAGCATACAATCCCAAGGATGGTAGTACTCCTACTCCAGGTCGTATCAACTTCCTTGACGGACAGAAAGAACGACTTGAAAGTATCAAGGCTGCATTCAATATACTCTGTGAAGAAGAGTAAATACAGCTTTGGGAATAGGATTACATTTAATATAACTTATCTTAAACATAGGAGTTTATTATGTTTGAAGCTATTTCTATCTCTACTGTGGTTCTGGTTGTATTCTTGTGGTACGTCTTCCGTAAGAATGTAAAGCAGCTTCAGGAACAACTGCCTGAACTTGCAAACCATGCCACTCGTCCTGTCCTCAAGGGTGCAAAGCAACTCGACCTTATCGTCACAGCCAACTGCAACGAAAATACGGTTGACCTTGCCAAGCGTACTCATGCTGTTATCGAAGAACTGGAAGGCATGAAGCTCAACAGTATCGCTGATGCAGAGAAGTACATCCTCGGTCTGAACTAAACTTACGGTCATTGGGTACTCTTAGGAGTATCCTTTGACCTTTTTACACTTACACAAACTACACTTAAGCTAGAACCAAGCTTTGGGTGTAGTCTGTACTACCATTCGACTTATCCTTCGTCTGAAGCTAGTACCACTAGTCCAGATTTCACTCTTCGTATGTGTATGTCGAATGTTCTGCCTAGTTTCATAACTTTTCACCCCTTAACCTCACTCTTAGCTTTGGCTATAGGATATTAAAGAGTACTTAAACTATAAAATAGGAGTTTAATATGATAACAATTCATAACCTAAGAACTGAAAGGAGAATATATGAAGATTGTTATGACTGATAACTATGCAAGAGATTATGTTGACGACATTCTCATCTGTGAAAATGTTAGTCACGCTTATGGAACAATCATAGTTGATTACTTGAATGACTCTGATACTCGTGCTCATGATAAGTACTTTAAATTAGTCGATGATAATTATAAACTTTACAAGTTTGAAGTATAAAGGAGTAGTCATGCAGAAATGGTATAATAAATTAAGTAAAGGTCAAAAACTTACAATCCTTATTCCAGCAGTAATAGCAGGATTGACTATTGGTGCTGATGATATGGGAGACCTAAAAGGTATAATATTAACTTGTATGGTAGTAGTACCTCCTTTCATATACTTTGAGTTAGAAAAGAGGAAATAAACTGATTAGTAAATAAGGTGTTAACAATAAACAAAGGGAGAGTAATCATGTTTGAAGATGAAATAGAGTTGAAGATTAAGCGACTCAAGGATTGGCTAGATTCTGGTTACATGACATATGAACAACTGTTAGACATTGTAGGAGTTGATAATGGAAACGAAGAATTTGATATGTACTCGTAATGAATGTCCTAGTACTTGTTTCTTGATAGAACAAGAAGGACCAGACTACTGTATGATATGTGCAGATGCTTGTTCATATGAGGAGTATGAAGAACGTATACAAGCACTTTGTCAGGTACTCGAAACTCTGCTTGCACTGAAGGAAGAAGAATAGCCTATAGGAGGAACAACTGTTAGAAATTATAATAGATGAAGAATACACATCACCTTTAACATAGGAGTTTAGTCGTGGAAGCATTTGTTGGTTTGATTATGGTTATTGCAGCTATTGCCTTTCTCTTCTTCTTCAAAGGAATGATTAAACGTAGTGGCAAATATGCAGAAGATGTTGTAACTGCCAATATTACTGAAGCTCAGACTGACCTTGTGAAACGGTCTGAAGCTGCTTATAACCAATTGATTGAAGAATGTGGTGAAGACTTTATGACACCACAAGAAGTGTACAACAAAATGATGAAGGTGAAAAAGGAACCAGCACAACCTAAGAAATAGTTCTATAGAGTCTGCATATTCTATATGTAGGCTCTATTAAAGGAGACTAGAATGGACTCTTTTGTTCTTCTGTTTATAATGGGTATATGTACTGCATTGAACTTTGTGGTTATTATTTCAAAATATCGTAAAGAACGGTATACGGATGCTACTCTTGACCTTGGGTTGTTAGGTGTAATTTGTTTCCTATTCTCTTCTGGTATAAATGCCTTGTGCATAGGTATGATTGCATCTGCTTTCATATCTATGTACTTGTGGTTTAAACCTGTGTCTTTGGCTAACATATTAGGAAGTAATGATGAAGATTACGAATAACTCTCTAACAAAGGAATAATGCAATGTCTTCTACTGTCGTTTACAGAACTACTTATGAGCATGTAGTTTACACCGTTCTTGATGCAAAAGTGTTAAATCAACTTGCAAAACAGTACAAAAGGCAAGTTGATAAAGCCTTTAACGAAGAAGAACAAATAACGGAACGTAAAGCAAAGACTAAAATTGGTAAAGAATTCCTTCTTGCTGGGATAGATGAAAAGGATATGCCTAGTGACCTTAATCTTGAACGTTATATTGAAAGAAATATAGAATTACTTAAAAAACATGGGCTTAAAGCATTCCTTTCTATACATAGTTGGTCAATGGAAAAGCTTTACAACTACTTTACGCAAACGACTCAAAGTACTAAACCTATTACATCTGTTTCATTCTAATAAAACTAACGAGTTCTACTTTAGTAGGGCTCGTTAGTAAACCCATTAATGAAGAAATGTGTCAAGGAGAAATTATGCATGAAGACGCTAGAGATGTAGCTAACAACAATATTTCAAAGAAAAGTCAACGTAATCCTGTTAAAGCTATTAGAGCTAAATGCATCGACTGTTGTGGTGCAGAAGATTATACTAATAGGATTAAAGATTGTAATATAACTAAGTGTGCTTTACATCCTTTTCGTATGGGTAAAAACCCATACAGAGAAAAGAAAGTAGTATCAGAGGAACAAGCTGCTAAATTTAAGGAAAGGATGCGAAAAGCTTGGGAAACTCGTAGAGCAAAACAATCTAACAATGAAGGTTCAACAGATGTATAATAAGCATAAAACTCCTATTGCAAAAGATAAGCAGATACTTAACCGTATTTGTAAAGAATGTGGTAGATATCGTAAGATTCCTCAACATTTTTGCAATGACTGCTGGAAAGAGACAAATGCAATTATTAATAGTGTGTACAATAAAAATAATAATCTAACAAAAGGAGAAACACGATGAGTAACAAAGACTACAATGCAATGTATGAGGAAAAACTCAAGAAATTAAAGCAATCAGTTCTTGGGTCTTCTATCAATGACCAACTAGAAATGAAGGCTATCAGCAATCGAAAGATTGAGAAGATTACTAACGGTATGTCCGAAGTTGTTGGTAAGAAGGTATGGGAAGATTTCAACTTCCGTACTGGTAAGATTTTCGGAATTCTTCGCTTTATCGCACAGAATCCTATCCATCGTCAACAACTCTTGGAAGTCACTGGTCTTACACAAGACTATATTGATATTTATTTCAAGGTATGTGGTAACTTACCGTATCTCAATACTACAGATAATACCTTGAATCCAGGTCGACATATGGATGTGGAAGCTACCAAGGAATTTATCAAGATTGTTGCTGCAAAGTTTGACCTTCTGGTTGAAGACGATGATGTGTCTGATATTACAGAAGAACGTTGGCAACGTCTGTATAACAATGCCTTGGAACGTATTACCAAAACCGTTGAACATAATGAACAATACGGTAGTTCTATTCCAGAACAATATGATGAATAACTAGATTATTTATCATAAATAAAGGGTAGGTAGCGATATCTACCCTTTTAATTTTAGTATAGGAGAAAGACATGTTTTGGCAATAACTTTAACTAAGGAGTTATTATGATAGGTTACGGTTTACCTCGTTATAAACAACTTGACCTTATTGGATATGTTTATAACTCAAGAGAATTTGCTGTTAAATCTTTTGGTTATAAGTGCCCAAAAGTTGAAGAATGTATAGGTAACTGTAGAAAATGCGTTAAGAAAAAAGACTTACACTCTACTAAAAGAAGTACTAGGTCTAAAAGACAAATAAGACAGTTACAAAAAGGAAAAGCTAGGGCTATAAATAAACGTATAGTCTTACAAGAACTTCAAAACATAGGAGAGTAAACATGGTAGACAGAAGAGCAGAGATTCTCAATGGAGAGTTATCTTTTCCTGTACAAATTATGGAGATTCTTAACCCTGATAATAATCAAGAAGTTAAGATTCTTGTTGAAGAGTTTTGGAATAATCTCTGGCATAACCATCTTAGAGAAAAAAGTTGTGATTCTATTACATGGCTTTGTAAGTTTGACAATGCAAACTTGTTTAACAATATGCTTATGCATTTGTCTAAAGCAGGTTGGATTACTTCAACAGTAGATAATAACTATGCTTTCATTGTGCTTAATGATTCTAAGCTTCTAAAGTGGGTTGATAAGGATGAACTCATGAATGTGAAGTTTAAGTATAAGTTCCTCAAGTACCGACTTCAGGCAACAAAGTCTACTTTGTCTGATATTGTTCAGATTAACGGTAAACATGTACCTACTGGACTTATTAGAGAAGGTTTTATGAAAGCAGGAAATAGTACCTTCACATATGATACAAAGTATCTTCAGAAGTATCTTCACCATATTGCTGAAAATGTGAAGAAAGGTCTTGCTGCTTCAACAAAAGATATAACCTATCAAGAAATTGTTGATGAACTACTCAACTATTACAGTGTTGATGGTACTGAGTATACTCTTGGTAATTGTTACATTGATAGCAGAGGTAGAAGTATCTTTCAATGCTCAAAGAAAGTCTTTAACCCTGTTTCCTGTAAGGATGCAAGAGCTTTACTAGTATGTAAAGCAGAAGAACTTACCAACGATGGTTGGAATTGTATCTATGCTGCTATCTCCGAACTTCTTGGATATAGAGGTAAGAATATTGAAGATAAAATTAAATATGGACAGTCTATGTATATTCTCAGAGAACTACCTTCTCTTGAAGAAATGGAATTCAATGAGGATTATGAAGACTTACATGTACGTATCTGGCTTGAACGTATATATGAGAACATTGATACTTATGAACAAACAGGTTGGTATGTTGCTATCGAACTGGATAGAGATTTGTCCAGTATAAACTTCTCTAATTGCTGGAAACTCCTTAGAGCTTCAGGTACTAAGCGTAACAATCCTGAAGATTGGACAATCAGCAGCCAAGCTGCATAATTGCAGAAGGTTCAACGACTATCTCGAAAGAGAGTACACCCAAGTGGGTGGAAACGGGAAGTACTTGTTGACATAATATAGTAAGTATTATGCAAACTATAAATGTTCAACTTGTAAAGATATAGTCTAATCTCATAGGAAACTATGAGCAGGAGAATCAGATGCTTACTGTCATAGAAGATTTAGGAATGCAATACACAGGATAAAGTCTTTACAGCTAAGGAATTAGCAAAACAGTATAATGTGGATGTTACAACCATCTACTATAATCTGAAACACTTCCGACTGGAGAATAACGAACTCCAGCGAATATAAATGGCTCTTGCTAGTTTGATTCAGTTGGTTGCTGTACTAACTAATGACTACGAATACATGAAGAAAACTAACATGGTAGGTACAAAATTTGGAGATATTTGGACTGTACCTTATTGTAGTCGTACCCATATCAAGAAAGCACTAACACCAAAACTTTATGGTTCAGGTAAACATACAAGAGAGTTATGGGATAACAACAAACTTAAATATACTCAAGTACAACTTAATAAAGTTTCTAAAGATATTAACACTGGTGTATATGCCAATGCTAACAACTTTAAGGATTTTATCATAGGTAATGTGAAACCTGAAGTAACTATGAAGGTGAAGATTTTTGAAGAAGAGTTCACCATTGAGTGTAATAGGTTTAAGTGGGAAGAAACTCTTCAACTCAATTACTTCATTTATACCTCACAACAAGGGATTATGAAGAAAATGGTAAGAACTGTGAACCTTGTTCCTGACACTAACCAGTTTAAGAGATTCTTTCAGACATTACTCCTTTCTTAAGTGTGGAGGAGTATAAACAGGGTGAATTGCTGGAACGCTAAAAGCTGTATGCTTATGCCAATCAGCAGCCAAGCTACCTAGGGATAGGTAGAAGGTTCAGAGACTAGGACATACCTTCTAGAACAGAAGATGAAGTCCGTAGGTATCAAGTGATACCGAAGCGCCCTGCAACTATGTACGATAGTTGATGATATAGTCCGACCCTTAATGAAAATTAAGGATTGACTACCTAAAGAAGTAGTCAAGACTCACCTAACGAATGAGTTTAAAACACAAGCACAATTTAGACTCACAGGTAGCAAACAGGATATGTGAAAACATTGATTGGGTACTACCTAACCACGACAGCTTCACCATTCACCCTAATGATGGGTATCATGTAAGAAAACTTTATACCGATGCTATGTATCGTATCTATACTTATAGACATAAGATTCTGAAAGACTATCTCGAATCTATTGGTATAGAAGAAGAATATGAAGAGATGAAGCATGGTAATACTGTTTTAGAGTTCTCTCCATACTGCTTGAAATAAAAAGACTGTTGAATCTATTCAGACATAAAGATTCACCCTCCTATGTAAGGACTACATCTTGGCTTATGCTGAGGTGTAGTCCCTATTTTTTTTTTCTTAATACTTAAACACTAACCTTCTAAAAACTAGGTATCTTTATTAAAGGTTGGTTAAAGACTAAATATGAAAAAATGCTATACAAATTTTGGAGTATATTATGAGTACTGCTAATTATAATTCCTTTCCATCTATTGAAAGACTTGAAAACATTTATTGTGTTATTAGTGAAAAGGTAGATGGAACAAACGGTCTTATTGAAATTAACGAAACAAACGTACGTTTCGGTAGTCGTAATAGATACCTTTCTTTTAATAATGATAATGCGGGTTTTGCAAATTTCTTTAGGCATTACGAAACTAAATTTGAAGATGTAGCTAAAGATATTATCACCAAAGAACTAGAACTTAGTGGAGAAACTTTAACTCCATGTAATGAAAGTTATCCACTTCGTATCTATGGAGAATGGTTTGGTTGTGGTATTCAAAGAGGTTATGGTCTTAAAGATAAGTTCTTTATGCCTTTTAGTACTTTCTATGCTGAAAAACTTATTGAATATCAAGTACCTAACATCGTAAAACCAAATATCATGTATACAGGTAAGTTCAGCCAAGAGATTGCTAATACTTGTATGCAAACTCTTACTAATGGCTCTTTTGTTATTCCTGAATTCAAAAGACCTGAAGGTATTGTTATTCATTTTCCTAAATACAACTTCAGACTGAAACAGACATTTGAAGGCAGTAAATGGGAACAAGACATACCTAAAGCAAATCATGATAAAAAACCTAAACTTCAGAAAGAAGATAATGGTCAATGCCATGCTTGTGGTAAACGCCTTTATACTGTTAAAGATGGTTCTGGTATTCCTAAGTGTATGAATATACACTGTAAAGAATCTCCAAACTATAAGGAGTAATAATGGACAAAAGCTACGTAACTATAGAGCAACATCAGTGTCCTGCATGTGGTAAAACCTTTGATACAGGTGCTTTGTTGCTTGATACTCATTTAATAGACAGGTTTGATAAAAATACAATAACAGGTAATAGCCTATGTTCAGATTGCAATGAAAAGATTGTTGACGGTTTTACAATTTTGATTGTTGTGAAGGATGGAGAAACTGGTTCTAATCCTCATCGAACAGGAGAACTGCTTTTTCATAAAGCTATTGACCCTACAAATAAGTTACCTCATTCTATTATGTATATTGAGGAATCAGCAGCAAAGGAAATAAAGGCTAGTCATGCAAAAACGTAGAGTAGTAATTACAGGAATGGGATGTGTAAGTCCTTATGGTCTTGGTTGTTCTAATTTACAAAAAGGTATTGAAAAAAATCTTAATCCTTTTAGTAATATGAATATCAAGACTTCTAAGACTAAGACAGTCAATTTTCCTGTAGGTCTTGTTCCTAATAGAAGAAGTCTAGAACTAGACCTTCCTAGAGAGATTACTAGAACTATGCCTCTTCTTAGTATTTATGCCTACCTAGCTGCTAAAGAAGCTCTAGAACAAGCTGGTATTAATCCTACTTGTCCTAATTACAACAGCAAACTAATAGGTACATCTATCAGTGGTAGTTTTGCTTCTATTGAAATGTGTGGAGAGATATTTGAAAAATACTATGACATTAATCCTAAAGATATGCCTAGTACTCTTCCTTTCAAAGCACTTAACCATGCTTCAGCCTTTAATATAGCAGGAGCTTTCAATCTCCTAGGTAGATGTATTTCATCTTCATCTGCATGTGCAGGAGGATTACAATCTATCGCTTTAGGGTATGAAGCTATTGCCTATAATAAAGCTGATGTAATGGTATGTGGTGGTACTGAAGAGTATCATCCTTTCCTTACTTTAACTTTTAATAAACTAGGAATAGCTTCTAGAACTAGCTGTAAACCTTTTGATACTATGAGAGATGGTATTGTTGTAAGTGAAGGTGCTGGTATTTTAATACTAGAAGAAAGAGAACAGGCAATTAGAAGGAATGCTACTATATATGCTGAAATTTTAGGTAGTGGTATGAACGTTTCTTCTAATATTTCCTATTCTGATACTTATAGTATAATTGATTGTATGTCTGAAGCTTTACTTGATGCTTTTGTCTTTACTCATGAACATGGAATTAATTTAATTAATGCTCATGCTACTGGAACTGATGCTGGCGATATAGCTGAAGGTAAGGCTATTGAATATCTTTTACCTAATATACAAACAAATGCACTCAAAGGTTATTATGGTCATACTATGAGTGCATGTGGAGCTATTGAAACTATTTCTACTATCTTAGGAATAAATAAAGGTAAGTTCTACTCTACAAAGAATTGTAAAACATATGACAGTGATTGTGGAAATATTAATTTTACAAATGAACTGACTAATGGTGATAACTCTAATCCTATTAATGTTCTTAAAAACAGTTTCGGACTTGGTGGTACAAACGCTACATTAGTTTTTCAAGCATTTAATAAAAAGACTTATCTGTAAAAGGTACAAATATGAAAATTCAAGAAATACTGAAATGTTTACCTCATAGATACCCATTTCTTCTTATAGACAGAGTAGAACAACTTCATGAATATATAACTATTACTGCCTATAAAAATGTAACATATAATGAACCTTATTTTCAAGGTCATTTTCCTAATGAGCCTATTATGCCAGGTGTTTTAATCATAGAAGCTATGGCTCAAGCATCGGGTATTCTCATTAGTCAAGAGTTAAAAGAGAATCAACTTTGTGTTCTTGCTGGTGTAGATAATGTAAGATTTAAAGGAAAAGTAGTACCTGGAGATAAGCTTCAGATACGTTGTAATATGATATTTGGTAAAATGGGAGTATGGAAATTAGAATGTTCTGCTTTTGTAGACTGTATTCTTGTTGCTGAAGCTAAACTAACTATGGCGTCTGTATCATCATAAATCACATTCCAGAGTAATCAATACACATAATTCTTCTATTAAACTCAGGACAGGAGTATATCAGGGACAGCTATACGCGAAGCAATCACCCTAGGTATTACCAGCAAATGAATCGTATGTCATTTGCTCCTGAGTTTAATGGAGGAATTAGGTTATTAACCTATCTCTGGGGGGATGCAGAGCAAGCTAACGAAACAACAAACTCAAAAAAGGAAGAAAAATCGTGACTATTTACACAACGCTCAACGAAATTCGCGAACATTCACCTTGCTCTGATGGTTGGTCTAAACTTCTCAAAAGCCTTGACAAAATACTCGCCGATGATGAACCTTTAGCGTTGGAGCGTATCCTTGACAGTAACGGGCTTGACGATGCTTTGTGGGCTTTGCGTGCGGTCAAGGGGCAAGACAAAGCTTTGAGGCTTTTTGCTTGTCAATGTGCGAGACTTGTTTTGCCCATTTATGAAGAGCAATATCCAGACGATAACAGGCCACGCAAGGCAATCGAGGCTGCTGAAGCGTTTGCATTGGGGCAGATAGGCAAAGCCGAACTAGCAAAAGCCTATGCCGATGCCACCCGTGCCGCCACCGATGCCGCCGATGCTATCGATGTCGCCTATGCCGCCTATAACACTGATGTCACCGATGTCGCCTATGCCGCCGATGCCGCCACCTATGCCACACTTACCTCCTCCCATGCCGCCTATGCCGCCTATGCCGCCTATACTGCCGATGCCGCCTATACTGCCGCCAAAGCCACCACGAGATTGGAAATTGAAAAGCTTTTTCGGGGGGTGTGCGGGGGGTCAAATTAGGTTTGCAGTGAAATCGCATACGAGACGGATGGGCTACTGTAATAGGTGCTGGTAAGTGAGGGTGTTTACCTCGGTAAAAAGCTAAAAATCTGTTCTGGTGAGTAGCAGTTCAATACTTTTCCAGACAAGCTTACCTAAAAAACCTTCCTATGTTATTCCTTATTTGAAATGAAGAGACATGCCTTCCTTATCAGTTGGCTCATCACAATCATAGTAAAATAAGGCGTGGAAAGGTACAAGCATCACCAAGTACCTTTCCTAAATTTGTTGGAAGTCATACATAAGAATCTATGGGTATGACATTGGAGAAGTTTGAGGTTGCTTCTCCTTCAAAACTTCCACTGTAAATATAATTCTTCTATTTAAGTCAGGATTGTTATAGTTTCCCTCACTAGGACTAAGCAGCTTAGTTATTGTCCAACCCAACTGGCTATAACTTATAAGCAAAGCATAATTACCTTTGCTCCTGACTTAAATGGAAGAATTAGTAGGATTAAATATGGCAGTAATTATTAATTTTAGTGACTATCGTGCATCAGAGGAAAAAGTCAAAACAGATATACAGAATAAGCCTAGCTTTAGTTTTATTAATAATGCAGAAATACAACCTAAACGTATGTATACTGAAGAAGAATATACTAAAGCTATTCAGATACAACGTAAATTAGCATACAACATAGTACTACTTCTTAAACTGAATGAAACTATGCCAGTAGAAGAAGCTATTCAAGCAATTATACAGAAAGCAGGAGAATAATATGACAACTGTACCTAATCCAGGAAGTAAAGAGGCAAGAGAACAAGGATGCTTGTGTCCTGTTGTTGATAACGAATTTGGTAAAGGATATTTAGGTCGTGGAGACAGATTTGGCTTCATAGCTAATGAAAATTGTCCTTTACACGGTGCTGGTACAGTTGGTTCAGCAAAACCTTGGAGCTTTGCTAATCAACTTAAAGATGTAGCTAAGATGTTAGGTATTAGTGATAGTAGTCTTAGCAGAATCATTCATGGACACCAAATGTATACTCGTTATGGTAGGATAGATGACTTAGTAACACAAGAAGACCTAAAACAATATGAGGAAACCATGAAAAAGTCTACTTATACTCAGGATGCAATTGAAGTTACTACTATTAAGTATATTAAGCAAGAAGATTGGAAAGGTCAATTCCGAAATACTGGTTGTATGGCTGCTACTCTTGTTCAACTTACAAATGACAATAATAGTCCTTACGTAGTTGCTATTGGTGTATCATTCTGTAACTCACAGCATGATAAATTCGATAAGAAAATAGCTAGGGATATTGCTCTTGGTAGAGCTAAGAATCACCATAAAGAATATAAACTTAAGAATAAGTATCTTTATGATGATTTCTATAAAGCTGTATATCTTGATGATGTAATTGATGAATTCATCTTACGTTGTATGAGGTATTACAGAGATAAGAGTATCATTCATCCTAAGATTATCTTTGTATAAACAAATTTAGATACAGCCAGCAAAGCACTTGTATAGTAGGTTCGATTCCTATAGTGCCAACCATTAATGGCTCATTCGGTAAACACAAAACTGTATCTAGTTACGAACTAGAAGACTCACACAGCAACACTAAACACTTCACTTGAAATGAAGCAGAGGTGGTTCAAATCCACAAAGTCCTAGTCATGGTGACGTTAAGGCAAGGAGTCTAGAATATGAACAGGTTTATGAAAGCAATGGGTAATGGTAATATGACCTATACTGAAAAGGGAGCTTTAACTCATAAGTCTTCTAACAGTGCTATTGTTGATTTCTTCTTTCATAGTGCTGCACTACGGTCAGAAAATAATCACAAACGTATTCTTGACTTGTTTAAAGAAGCATTTAAAGAAGACCCTACCACCGCACTTCGTATTCTCTTTTATACTAGAGATATTCGTGGTGGTCAGGGTGAACGTAGGGTATTTCGTGTTATTCTCAGAAACCTAGCCTTTGAACAAAGTGATTGGCTTATTAAGAATCTTAAATTGATTCCTGAATACGGTCGTTGGGATGATTTATTTGTCCTTAAAGATAGTCCTGTTGAAAGTCATATGATTACATTCATTAAACAACAATTCATTACTGATATGGATAACTGCTTTAATGGTAATTCTGTTTCTCTTCTTGCTAAGTGGATGCCTAGTGAAAATACTTCTAGTGCTGATACTAGAGCCTTGGCTACCTATGTAAGAACAAGCCTTGGTTACACTTCAAGAGCTTATCGTAAGAGCCTCAGTATGCTTCGTAAAGCTATTGATGTAGTTGAACGTAAGCTTAGTGCTAAACGTGTAGACCAAATTAACTATGCTCATGTACCTTCAAAAGCTAGTCTTAAGTATAAGAAAGCATTTATGAAGAATGATGGTGTACGTTATCAAGCTTATCTTGATTCTGTGAACAAGGGTAAAACTAAGATTAATACTTCTACATTGTATCCTTATGACCTTGTACATCAGGTTATGTATGAAGAGGATGATACCATTGAAGCACTATGGAAGAACCTTCCTGATTATGTTGAAGATATTTGTGGTCTAGTGGTAGCTGATACCTCTGGTTCTATGTATGGTAGACCTATGGAAGTTTCTATTTCTCTTGCTATGTACATTGCTGAAAGAAATAAGAATGAAGCATGGAAAGACTATTTCATTAGTTTTAGCAGTCAACCTAAATTTCATAAGATTAAAGGTAAAACATTTAAGGAAAGAATGCAGTCAGTTAGACTAGGCGATGTAGCTAGTACAAATCTACAAGCCGTGTTTGATATGATTCTTACTAGGGCTTTCTACTATTCAGTACCTCAAGAAGATATGCCTAAAATTCTCCTTATTGTGTCTGATATGGAATTTGATGAAGCATGTAGTAACAATTCTCTTACTAATTTTGAAGTAATTCGTAGTAAATATAGAGATGCTAGTTATGAAATGCCCACAGTAGTATTCTGGAATGTTAATAGCTGTAATACCCAATCTCCCATCACTATTGATGAAAGGGGTGCAGTACTTATTGGTGGTTGTAGTCCTGTAGTACTTAAGTATGCTCTTGGTCAAACAACTACACCAATGCAAATGGTTTTAAATGTAACAGAAAACGATAGGTATAAGAATATCGTGTTTGAATAAACTGATTATTGTAGAGTAGCATAATTGGCAATGTACCTGTCTGTTAAACAGGGTTATGTAGGTTCAATCCCTACCTCTACAGCCAAATTACCCACAACCTTAGACAATCAAATTTAGACTCATTACAGCAGATTATTCATCTCATAAATGAAGTGTAAAGTAGCGTCAAAACGAGTCTAGTTTAGAGGTGAATAGGCACATACAGCAACAATAATACACTTGCCTGTTAAGCAAACCAGTATACTGTGCCTAGGTTGAGTTTTTAAGACACATCCAGCAAACTCAACTACGTATAGGATATGTAAAAGAACTGTGTCTTGTTTTGTTTGTTTATTAGCTCCATGCTCGATTTTGGGTATGGGGCTAATTAAATTTAGGAGGATTTATGTTACAATCTCTAGTTATAGTTGGAATACTATGCTTATCAGTTAAATTACTTCCTCTTGTATTTATTACACTCTTAGTGATGGTTTTGGTCAGATTAAAGGAGAGATAAGCTAATGTTACTTGATTCTGCAAATATGCAAACAGAAACTAACTGTACTGTACAGGGACATACATTTTCAATTAAAGCCAGTCCAGTAGCGTTCGATATTTTATCTTCTAAACTATACTCTAATCCTATTTTAGCTATTGTAAGAGAACTTCTTACTAATGCTTACGATAGTCATAAAGCTGCTGGAAAAGAAGATGTACCTATTAAGGTAAATATTCCTTCATATTTAGAACCTAGTTTTACTATTCGTGATTACGGTCTAGGCTTATCTAAAGAAGATGTAATGGAAATGTATACCACTTTCTTTAGTAGCACTAAGTCTGATTCTAACGACTTTACAGGCTGCTTTGGATTAGGTAGTAAAACTCCTTTCTCTTATACTACTTCTTTTAGTGTCAACAGCTATTGGAATGGTACTAAATATTACTTCATTGCTACTAAGAAAGATGGACTTCCTCATATCTTCTTTGTCAAGGAAGAGCCTACTGAAGAAGAAAATGGATTAGAAGTTTCTATTTCTACTGATAAGAGTGGGAGTGGACTCGACTATAGATTTCATGACGAAATGGCTAATTATCTTAAATATATTCCTGAAATTAAAGTAGATACTTCTATGGGAATAATTAGAAAAGTACCTATTATTTCTAAAGGTGTATTTAAGGCATATGAAAAAGAAATAGTTACTTATTCATGGAAACATAATCGGGCTACTGGTATTTGTTATATTAAACAAGGACAGAATATCTATAAAGTTAATGACTTCATAGACAAGTACGGTGAAGATATTGAAGAAACTAGCGGAGTTGGTTTAAGCACTCTTCGTTATTTCTTTAACTACTGTGATGTAGTAATTGAAGTTCCTATTGGTACTCTTTCTATTACTCCAAGTAGGGAAAGTCTTTCTCAAGAAGAAGAAAATATAGTCAAAATAAAAGAACAAATAGTTAAGATTAGCAACCATCTTGAGCTTTGTCTTATTGAAGATATTAATTTATTTAATATAGCTGGTTCTAATTTAAACAAACTATATAATTTTTTAATGACTGAAAAGGTTTTTGGTATAGACCATCCACTTAAAGCAAAAATTATACAAAAAGATGACGACAACCCTAATGAAAAAGCTGGTTGTAAGTTACAAAACTGTTATCTGCATATGGTAGACTATTCTGGCTTAAGTAAAAATGTTTTACTAGCACAGGATAAACAAGGTATAGTTTTACTTGTACCGTCTACTTTTAATCCTGCTGGAATTCAAAAGCTAAAGAATACTATCAACAATTATGACGAATTAGATGAAGTAAACATCTATATCATCATGACATATGGAAATAGGTTGCATGATGATAGTTCTTTCCTTACCTTTGCTCGTAACGTTAAGAAGACTATTCAAACTCTTAGCAACATGGAAGGATATAATTTTAACGTAGAGCTTCAGACTATTAACTCTTTCTATCGTAAGTACACAAATCACAAAAAGCAAAGAGCTACTAGTTATAACCCTTCAGAAAAACGTATACGCTATAAATGTACTTCCAAAGCTCTTAAAGGTAGAGGTAAGTATGATATAGGTAGCCGTGGCACAGAGGATATTGCATATATCAAAGAACGATTTAAAGAAGAGAACACTATAGTTATCTTTAAAGAAGCTCCTAATACTTTTAATTACACTTCTGAAAAGGCTAGTGTAGTTCAATACTTTCTTGAAAATATTAAAGACAGGGAAGGTAATAACTTTGTCTACGAATATCTGAAAGAACTTCTACCTAATCTTGATAACCTCCAAACGATTCACTTCTTAGAAATTAGTAAGACAGCTAAGAAATATTTCAAAGAGTATGAAATTACTAGCTTTGATAAAATCTTTGAGTTTATCCAAGAGGCTGATTGGCTTATTGCTGCTCCTGTAGAGGAAACGTTACTAGAATTCGTTACAGAATTTGATGATACGTTTAAAGCTAATTTCAAACCAAAAGCCTATGACTTCATAAGTAAAACTAAATCTTATTATAAGTTGACTAAACTAAAAGCTATAGCTGAAAATGATACTACCGTAAGAAATATCTTAGATGAACATGCTTTAAGAAATCTTCAAAAGTATCTCCCTAAGATAATTAACAAGGAAGTATGCAGTTCTTTTCCTAAAAGCATCTTATCCTATAAACTAAAAAAACTACTCAGTATCTTTAATCGCTCTAGAAAAGAGTATAAATCGTATTGGAGTAAAAAAAGAAAACAACGGGTATATAGTGATACACAATTTAGACTACTTACTAAAACTCATAGACTAGAAATTTTACATTTATTAAAAGGAGATTTATAATGTTTTATTTTAAGGACAACAAGCAGCTTACTGTTTATTTTGCTGACGGTAATGTAGCTGTTTGGCAAGCAGGTAATCCTCAATTGGATAGGATTCTAGAACTCTGTAAGAGTAACCACTGGGTTCAGGTTGAAATGCTTCATAACCAAGCAAAGGTTCTATTAAACAACAAAGTAACTATTCAGGGTGATACGCTAACTGTAGAAATTCCTAAAACCGTTAATGTAGGTCAGGGTGATAAACCAACGACAGTTGATTTAGGTACTGTTGATGAATCTGACCCTATTATCGCTTTTATCAAATTACTTAGGGATAAAGGAGTTATTGATACTGAAATTGAACGTATCAAGCCTTTTCTTAGAAATATGTTTATGAATCCTTTCATTAACGCTATTACTGAAATCTATGACTACTGTAAAGCTATGGATTTTGAAATCACTGAAGATGGTTATTTCATTGCATATAAGAATGTTCGTGCTGATTTAGGCTCTATTTACGATAACGGTAAGACTAAGCATGTTATCGGTCAACCTACTAGAGTAGAGTATTTTGACACCAATCGTACTAATACATGTGCACAAGGTCTACATTTCTGTTCAAGAGGTTATTTAAGTAGCTATAGTGGTGACGTAACTCTTGTCATGAAAATTAACCCTGCTGATGTTGTATCTATCCCTATAGATTACAATCACCAAAAGGGTAGATGTAAAGAATACATCCCTATTGGTATTCTTGGTAAAGATGGAACTCTTAGCACTACTGATATTGAAGCTATGACTGATAATAAGGTTAAAGTAGTAAAGACTAAGACCAGAGTTAAAGCAGAAAGAAAGTTAGCTGAAAAGGAAGCTAAATCTGGCAATCGTATTAATGAAACTGCATCTCTTATGAAAACTCATAAAGGTGACGTTGAAAAGGTTGCTAAGATTATGAAAATTAATGTTTCAACAGTTAAACGTAATATGCGTAAACATCGCTCACGAAACAAATAGTTAATAAACTTCTTAGGGGTAGGAATTTGTATCTTACCTCTAAGAATTAATAAAGAGTATATCCTATGATTACACAAATAACTTATGCAGGATTTTGTGCTTTAGGTGCTTTAACAAATCCTAAACTATTTACAAAACAAGTATATTTAGGAAAACATTTCATGTTTACTACATATTGGATGATTAATTAATAAAGAATAATATATGAAAGTAACATTACTAAACTCAGCAAATCAGCAATTAATCACTAAAGATGATTTCTTTGATTCTGAACATTTAGCTAAACAAGCAGCAGCTATCTGTGTAGATAAATTAGATAATCCGTCTGACAAAGGTTTTGAGAAAGCTATTAAATCTGGACATTATTCTATCCTAGAACATCTTCCTCTTACATTTCTAATAGAAGATGTAAGTAGAGCTTTAACACATCAACTTGTAAGACACAGAATTTGTTCATTTTCCCAGATGTCACAAAGATATGCTAAGGTAAAAACCCGAGGAGAGAAATGGTTTATTACTCCTAGGAGTATTGCAGCCCATAGGATAGAAGGTAGTTACACACTTGATAGGAAATACCAAAACCTAATGGTTCATATAGCTGAATTATATAATGAAATGCATGAAGCTGGCATTCCTAATGAAGATGCAAGAATGATTCTTCCTAATGCTTGCTCTACTTCTATCATGGTATCTATGAATGCAAGAAGTCTAGTGGAACAATGTTCAAAAAGACTTTGTAATCGTGCTCAATGGGAAATTCGTAAATTGTATACACAGATGGTTGAATTGATAAAAGATATTTATCCATCAGTTTATAGTATGTGTGTTCCTCCTTGTAAAAAAGATGGATGTAAAGAAATAAAACCTTGTGGAAATCCTTATGAAAAATCCTCAAGCGATGAGTAAACAACATAGAACAATAATAGCAAGTCTATTACTAAGTTTCTATATTATTATATCGACTTCTATAGCTATCAGCCTGTGGTATGTTAATAATTCTATACAAAATCTTAGCGTAGAATTACACCAATATACCACAGTAGCTGATACAAAAACTAGTGAAATGAGAGTTACAGGCTATACACCAACAGGAAACAAAACAGCATTAGGAGAAGATGTAGTGGTTGGATATACTGCTGCTATTAGTCCTAATTGTGCTGATAGTTTCTTAGGTTCTAAGGTGTATGTACAAGGTTTAGGTGTACGTTATGTCAATGACCTAACTGCTACATGGGTAGGAGAAAAGTACGATATGTGTACACTAGATATAGCTGTACCAAATAACCAAGAAGCTTTAAGGGTAGGAAATGAAATAAAACGAGTAGTGAGAATACCCTAATAAGGACAATACAATGAATATCATTCAAAAAGAGAAGGAAAAAATAACATTTCGTTCTCTTGAACTTCATAAAGTTTATCAAAGCTCGCTTGATGGTGACTTTTATACATTAGTTAAAATTAGTTATAACGAAGGTATGTCTTACTATAACTGTCTATTAAACCTCAATACTATGAGAGGAGATAGAATGGGTGAATTAACTGGTAAAACAGAAGAATTCATAGAAGTAGACTATACTTTCGAAATTAGTACAAAGGATTGAAATGCTAACAACAGAACAACGAGGTTGGTCTTTAGAAAAAGCTCTAAATACACCAAAAAGGAGATATAAATGAGTTTGACTATAGAGCAACAAAAAGTGGTAGATACAGTATGTTCTACCACAGATAATCGAATCGTTGCTGTTAATTCTATCGCTGGTAGTGGTAAGACTTCTACTGGTGAAGCAGTCATTAGAGCATACAAACCTAAGAATGGCTTCTATACAGCTTTTAATAAAGCTATTGTAGAAGATAGCAAAAGACGTTTTGGTAGTCTAATAGACGCTAAGACTGTCCATGCTTTAGCTTACAAACATGTAAAACCTACGAAATCCATTGAAGACCTTAATTATCTGACAATCAAAGAAAATATAAGCTATGAAGACAAGGCTATCATAATTGATACTCTTGATGAATTCTTTAGGTCTAGTAGTGTAGACATTTATGACTTCGCTGCTACTAAGACTCGTAATGAAAAGCTTCAGGAATTAATAGCTAACTATGCAAATATGATGTTAGAGGGTAAGATTCCTCCTACATTCAATTATATGCTTAAGTGTTTACATATAATGTTACTACATCAGGAAATTGAAATAGACTTTGATTTACTTATTCTTGATGAATGTCAAGATACTACAGCAGTAACATTAGAAATATTTAAACTTATTAATGCTAAACGTAAAGTAATGTTCGGAGATAAGTATCAGAACATTTATTCTTTTATGAATACTGTTAATGCTTTTGAAGAGCTTCACGATTTAAACCTTTTACGTTTAACTAAGTCTTTTAGGTGTAACCCTTATATCGCAGATATAGTAAATGTGTATGGTCAAAAGTATCTTGAAGATGATTTCATTTATGCTGGTAATGAAGATGTAGAACCTACAAATACTTTTCAAATGGCTTACATCACTCGTACAAATGCTATGCTTATTGAACGTATGCATCGTTTACTAGGAGAAAACCAGACATTTACTTTAACCCGTAACGTAAATGAAATATTCTCTTTACCTATGGCATTATTAAATGCTGCTAATGGTAGGCCAGTGTTCGATAAAAAGCATAAGTATCTTGAAAAAGAATACAAAAACTTCGACCAGTTAAGACGTAACTACAGAAACTTCTACGAGTACATAAACTTAATAATGGAAGATTCTCTTTTAGAAAGTGTAACTAGGATGTTAATGAACTTTTCTAGTAAAAGGATTGACATTTACAGTTTAAAGAATGCTGTAGTTAAAATGCAAAAGGAAAAAAGGGAGAATCCTAATATAGTCCTAACAACTGCTCATGCTTTTAAAGGGTTAGAAATGGATAGTGTTTTCATTGAGGATGACTTAAACAATTCTGTTAATAGAACTATTCAAAGAATGGGAGAATTACAGCCTATAGTTTCTGCTCCTGAAATATTAGATACTAAACAATTTTTATCTAAAGAACAAAAAGAAGATTTGAATACTTATTATGTTGCATTAAGTAGAGCCAGAACTGCAATTACAAATGTAGAATATTTGTAATATGCCTCCTAATTAATAACTCTAAGGCATAAAGTAGTATTACTACAAAACAAGGATTAGAAATATGTCAATGCTAGATATGCTAGAAAAAGAAATAAATAGTCTAAATCTATTTGAGGGTAACATGCCTGAAATGGTGCTTGCTATTGCTGACAGTATACCTAGTCAAACCATTCCTTATAGAATGAAGATAGCTTTAGCAATATCTGAAATTATACTATTTATTAGTCAATTCAAGATTAATATTAAACATTGGAATGATAGTATTATTCCTATTAATAGTATTATGTTTTGTATTGCTAAAAGTGGAGCATCTAAGGATAGTAGCCTTAAAGCTGCTAGAAAATGCTTTGCTCTGGGTTATAAGATTATTGATGAAATGAGGAATGAAGCTGCTATCGAAAGAGCAATAGAAGCTGCTAGAGAAGCTGGCTGTGATTTACCTTATAAATATGCTGCTTACAAAGACTTCTTAGTTCTTCCTAATCCTTTGTTTGTTGCTATCAGTACTACAGAAGGCTTTATTCAACACTTAAATGATTTATCTGATGATAAGTTAGGTGCAGGATATATTTTTAGTGGTGAAATAGGTGCAGAGTTAGCTAATAACCTTAACCTAACTGAAAACATTAAGGTATTAGCAGAATTGTATGATGAAGGTAGTAAAGAGGTAAAGATTCTTAAAGCTAGAGAAAATCAGTCTAAAGAAGTAAAAAATCTTCCTGTATCTGCCTTATTTATAGGAAGTCAAGATAATCTTTTATACGATGATTCTATTAAACGTAAGTTCAAAACAGAGTTTACAACTAAATTAGCAAGAAGAAGTTTCTTTGTTTTTGTAAACGATGACATGGTAAGTAGTTCTTTTAATTCTATTAATGAAATGCTTAAAGCTGAAAGACAAATAGAAGATAAAGCTATTGTTAGTAGAAATGAAGCAGCTGCTTATATTAAGGAGCTTACTGAAGAACTAATGGTTAATGACCTTGTCGGTTCTACTATCAATGTAAGTGATGATGTACGAGATTTATTCTCTTTATATAAGAGGTATAATGAAGAAGTAGCTAGTACAATAGACAGTCAGTACCCTATTGCTAAACTTACTCGTACACATCTACAGTGGAAAGCATTAAAACTTGCAGGAGCTATAGCTCTAATTCATTATTCTAGTACTATTGAACTAGAACATTATAAAGCTGCTGTAGAATTTGTTGAACTTATTAATAGTGATGTAAACACTTTTGAAAAGGAACTTGTAAAAGAACCTTACGAGTTGTTTGCAGACTATGTAAGACTCTATGCAATAGAAGGTAAATATGAAATCAACTTACATAATCTTCGTAAGTTAGGCTTCATTTCAATGAAAGGACAATCGGATACACATCTAAGGGAACTAGTTAAACTAGTAAACTCTTATGATACACAAGGTATCTATACACTTGAAAAAGATGTAGTTCACTTCAAAGAACTTGAGAAGACAGACACAGTTCTACTTAGTTATCTAGCTTGTTCTGGAACTAAGAAACAAAGAGCTAGTAAGTGTAGCGATGGTTTCCAATACCAAGAACTGGCATTTAAAGACCTACAAGAGATGCTTGAAGGTGATTATGCTTACAGTCCATTTAAATTCCTTAACGGCGTTAGAGGTAAAGATAACATCATTAGTGGATGTAAATGGGTAGTCTTAGATATTGACACTAGTGAAATTACAGATGAAGAAGCTCATTTACTTTTATCTGACCTTAACCATTTTGTTGTTAGGACTTCTGATAAGACTAATCCTAACAAGTTTCGAGTACTTTTAGAATTAGATGCTGAAATAGATATTCCTGATATTCAATGGAAACCTTTTATTACAGCTATTGTAAAAGACCTTGGACTTATTGCTGATGGTTTACCAAAATCACAAATATTCTTCTCTTATAGTGATAGACAAATTCTTAGTACTTTAGATGGAATAACATTAAACACTAAACAGTATTTAAATGCAGTTACATCTATTGATGCTAGTCCTCCTAAACTTCCAAGTAAAAAAGCATGTGTTGGTATGCTGAACGACCCATTAACTACCTTTGACAGAGCGTATAATGCTAGAGATGGAGAAGGTAGACGTAAGTTAATATGGGCAGCAAGATATGCTAGAGAGCTTGGAGCTACTAAGGAATATGTTCTTGAACTGATTCAGAAGATTACTTCTTATTGGGTAGGTGGTTTTCCTGAACATGATTTAGAAGTAATGCTTAATCAAATATCTAGATGGTCGTTTGATTAATAGGAGTAATTATGTTCAACTTAGTTCTTTGTCTTTTATTTATTTGTTTTAGTGGATATTTTCTTATCAAAAATAGAATAGACTACGTATTATGGTATGGTTTAATTTCATTAGCTAATCTTATAATTGGCCTATACGTACTAATATCAGAAAAACTAACCACTATAGAAATATTAGTTAAACAATTAGGAGTATAAAATGATAACTTTGGGCATTGACCCAGGAAAAAAGGGTTGTTTATGTGTATTAGATAACGATACACCTACATTCTTTGATTGGCCTAAAGATGGTAATATTATTGTCTTTTTTGAAACACTTATCACGCATCTAGAAAATAACTGTACAGAGAATATAGCACTAGCTGCACTTGAGAAAGTTCATGCCATGCCTAAACAAGGTGTTACATCTATGTTTAATTTTGGTGAAAACTTAGGTATGTGGAAAGCATTTTTAGCTGTACATAAAATACCTCATGTTATTATACCGCCTCAACAATGGATGAAAGGGTTAGTAACAAAGTCTGATGGGCCTGATACTAAATCAGCAGTAAAAAATGTAGCTACAAGGTTATTTCCTAAAGCAGAGCTGCATGGCCCTAAAGGCGGATACAAAGACGGTAGAGGTGATGCCTTACTTATGGCTCACTATGCTAGGTTACAAAAAAGATAACTTGTAATTTGTTTGTATATATGCTTAACTCCTTGGTACTATTATATATCAAGGAGTTTTTATATGCTAAACAATTCAGATAGTAACATCCTACCTAAACGAACCTTTAACCTACCAGAATTAAAGATAATTAATCTAGGCGATGTTCATTATGGGAGTATTGCCTGTGAGAAGAATTTCTTTAAAAAGGTAATTAACTACATAAAAAATAATCCTAACGTATATTGGTTATCTACAGGTGATATGCTAGATGTAAACATCTCTAAATCACCTTTTTATGACTCTAGTGGATTAGAAATAAACGTTGAATTCAATGAAATTGTAGACCTATTAGAACCTATAGCTAGTAAGTGCCTAGGATTCACAGGTAGTAATCACTCTCATAGAATCCATAAGTTATCAGGATTAAATCTTGACCAAATTTTAGCTAAGTTCTGTAGTATTCCGTATCTAGGAAACACAGGACTTATTAATTGCACTCTTAAAAAACCAGATGCAAATAGAAACCATGTGCAGAGCTATTATATCTCTATGACACACGGTTTTTCTGGTGGTACAACATTAGGTGCAAAAGCTAATTCTGTTCAAAGACTATACGATATGGTTCCTAATGTAGACATATGCTTAGAAGGACATACTCATACTTTTATTACCACTGTTAAAGAAGTCTATTCTATTAATAGGTCAAGTAATAAACTAACCAAGAATACTGTAACTCTATGTGTCTGTGGTCACTGTTTAGATTGGGCTAAATCATACGCCAGTGCTGGTAAGTATCAACCTACTCCGATAGGTTTTCCCTTAATTACGTTAAGCTTAGAACAGAAGAATGTAGACATTAAACTACTTACTCCGAGTAATATATGAGTCAAATCATTTATTACTGTAGAACAGGTACAGAATAGCTATTGTGATGATTAAAGGAGATTGCTATGGATTCACCAATAGTTGTAAACTATGAGTATACAAATAATCTCTATAAAGCTAAACAATGGTTAAATAATTTACCTGATTTATTTGCTGCTGACTTTGAAGTAGCAAGTAAGTATACAAAAAAAGAAAAAGAACTAATCAAGTATCGTTTAGACAACTATAAGTTAGCATTTGAAGAAGAGAGAGTTCTATTACAGCAATTAACTTCAGATGGTTTATCACATCCTAGCCTCACTGCTATTACTCATTTAAGTGTAGGATGGACTGATAGAGACAGTAAAGTTATTATCTGTGATACAGAACGTATTCGTATGCTAGTTCTTGAGTTTCTTATCACTACAGATAAGAGACAGCTTTGGCATAACTGTGTCTTCGATTTCAAGCATATCTTCTATCATACAGGTGTACTTCCTCAGAATTACACTGATACTCAACTATTAGCTAAAGCTCTACTTAATGATGCTGATTCCTTTAAGGATAGAACAGGATTAAAAGGTTTAATGGGTTATGCTTATGGTGCTTGGGGCATATCTAAAGATGATTTCACATTAGAGGAGATGTGGTCAGAAGACATGATTAAGTATGCAGCTACAGATAGTTGCGCTTGTATGTTACTTTATGAAGATATTCAATCTAGTCTCAATTCTTGGAAAATTTAAGTGCCCTTGTATGCGTATGCGCTCAAGCTTCCGAGATTACGGCAAGGGGTGGAACGTATGTACTGCTCGGCACATATAACTTTAAGGTGTTGCCGCAACCCTTAAAACAGTGGAATAACAGAGGTGAGTTATGAGCGCATGGCAACCAATTGAAACAGCTCCGAAAGATGGCACTGAGGTTATATTGAGGTTTGTCGTTCGTGACGGAACCGCTAGGCCAGTTGAGGTTTTGAATGGGTGGTATGATGGTACGTGGCGAAGAGTTTGCAACAATAGTAATAGTTACCAGTATTTTAGCTTCGGGGATATAACCCATTGGATGCCGTTACCTAAGCCGCCAGCTGAACAACAATAAACCAGCCTCGCAGGGGATTTGGGGTGTTTTATGGAAAAAATACAAAAAGAAACATTTGGATAAAAAAAGCCACTGAGTAATATATGTTGCACGGTGTATCGAGAGAAAAAGCAATTTTATGGGCAGAGTCAATTATAAGTAACGATGAGTCTGCTATTGATAAATGCCCATTCATAACGGCAGAGATAGACTATAGGCGTTAATTTGAGAACGATGTGTATTCAGGAGAGCTTGGTAAGTAGTGGACTTAGGTCTAGCTTCAAAAGGAAGGAGAGAAGAATGAATGGTATAGAAATTACATCGGAGGAACAGATATGAGTCTGTTAACTGAAATGTTCAATTTCAAGAAGGGCGACAAAAACACTTACTTCCCAAAAGTCGGCGAAACTTGCCTATTTTCCGGTCCGAACTGCGACGACGAAAACGGATTTGTTTACGTCTCGGTTGAGGTTCTTTTTGCTGACGAAACTTTCATCATTACCCGCACTCCTGGCTGCTGGCCTGTTGTGAACAAGTGGGAGCATGTTCGGTGCAAGCCCCTGGAAGCCGAGGAGGAGGAGGGAGCTTGAGATGACACAGATAAAATTTACCGCATGTAAACACCTGTCATACGACAAGGATAAATATGGGCAGTCTTGCGCTTTGAACCTTTTGGGCGGCATTGAAAAGGCCGTTTGGGACCGCAAAAACCCACCTTATGCCGGAGCGCCAACCCTTGTTCAATTCTGTAATCTGCGCGGAAGGCTGAATAGCCCGACCGCTTGTTTGTGCAAGCGTGACGCGGTGTGCAGTGACTACGTTGAGTTTGAACACGCCATAAACGCCGAAGACGTGGACCCCTAGCCATGTGCCAACATACATGCACATTTAAATTTAGAGGGGAGCCATGTTTATAACCCGTGTTCTTGGAGTCAGGTGTGTACTTACGGCTGAGCAAATGCAAGCCCAGTGGAGGGGCATCTAAGCTGGACAATTACGGAGACTTTGCAGCAATACGCGAGGGGAGCTTAGACGGTACACGCTATCCACGTTCCGTAGTGAAGTTTAAGCATGAAACCAAGCCTGCACATCCAACCCAGAAACCTGTAGCCCTTATGGAATACCTAATCCGCACCTACACCAACGAGGGCGACACCGTTCTCGATAACTGCATGGGAAGTGGTACTACAGGCGTAGCTTGCGTGAACACCAATAGACGCTTTATCGGCATTGAGCTGGACCAAGACTATTTCGACATTGCCAAACAACGAATCGAAGACGCACGAACACAGGATAATCCACATCAATGCAACTGCAACCGCCAGACCGCAGAAAATAGTCTGGCTTTAAAGAGGAGGATGGGAAGGTGTGCCTTCATATAGTTTTCAAAAACAATTCGTACCCATGATTTTATCAGGACATAAAAGGCAAACTATTCGCGCTATTGGCAAAAAGCGACATGCTAAGCCTGGTGATATTCTATACCTCTATACGGGGATGAGAACGAAAAACTGCCAAAAAATTAAAACCACCACCTGTATAAGCTCAGAGCCTTGCTATATTGACATCACCGACACACCATATGGAAACATATATGAATTATTTGTTTCTGGTGAACAGGTAAAAGGTAAGGAAGCTTTTGTAAAAGCTGATGGATTTAAGACCGCAGATGAATTTTTTACATTTTTCAATACCATGTACCAGCTTCCTTTCAATGGTGTGCTGATTAAATGGTAAGGAGCCTAGACATGCCTAACCTACAAGAAATCAAAGCGCGGCGGGATGGGGTTACACAGGGTACATGGCGAATTATCGACTTCCGTCCAGTGCCTTTGTTTTCCGGTAGTGAAGAGCTAATTCATGGGTGCGGTGGGTGTGATGTTGGCTTCACTCACGAGGGTGATGCTCAATTTGTTTTACACGCCCCAACCGACATTGATTGGCTGATTGCGGAGGCGGAGAGGTTGAAGGCGGAGAAAGCCCACAGCAGAAACCCTTGCTTTGGCAGTGAGAGAAAAACTACAGGAGAACCCCCATGACTAGACTGACTGACGAACGGATAGCAGAGATTGAAGAAAGATGTAATGTGACGACCTCTGGATTGTGGGAAACTGATACTGGTGGTGATGTTTCTTCAAACAATACTGCCTCACAGGGGTATAAAAACCATACAATATGCGAGCGGCCCCACAACCCACTACATCCTTGCGAATCAGAGTTGTCGCAACAATTTATGAATATGGAATTTATAGCCCACGCTCGCCAAGACATTCCCGACCTCCTCGCCGAAGTCCACCGCCTTAAGGGGGAACTGGCGAAGGATAGATTCCGCTCAAAGGAATTAAGTAAATGGAAAGTATAATTGATAACATTATTAAAGATATTAATAAGCTTAGAAAAAACACCAGTAATGGTTGGTATGTTTATCATAATTATGATTTTAATATACATATTAAAGGATATAAGACATGGCTTCAAATATACAAAATTAATGGTATAGATTATGGGCACATAATGGATATATCTGTTAAAGATTTTAATAGCTATTTATTTAATTCTTTAAAAGAAGGTTTAAATGTTACCACATGATTTACTCCCTATTACTAGGCCATTAGAAGAGACTAATCTTCCTTCTGATACATGCTTTTATGATAATGTAATACAACCGTTAATTAAAGATATTATTCAAATAGAAGCCAACGGTATTCCTATTGATTTAAAGAAAGTAGCTAAACTAGAGACTACAGTTAATGGCGTATTAGACGAAGTGCATCGTAAATTAGCTAACAATGACATGATGCTAGACTTCTTGAAGTCTGTAGCTAAAGAACATAAGAAAGCTAAAACTGAAGAGCTAGAGAATAAAAAGAAAGAAGCTGCTGACTTCCTAAAAACATTTAACGCAAAGAATGCAACTCATAGAACTTATGTTGTAAACTCATATCTCATATCTCAAGGTAAAGAAGATATGGTAATGGATAAATGGTCTATTAGAGACCTTAAAAAACTAAACCAAATACTAGCTTCTAAATTTTTATCTGATTTACTGTCTAATGAAGAAATTCAAGAGTACATGCAATCATATATTGATGAAGGAATGTTGGCATTAGCAGAAGCTAAAGCAGAAGCGTATAATAAAAACAAGATTGAAACTAAGATTAATGACTTACAAGAAGCAAATTTAATTACTAGTTTTAATCCAGGTAGTCCTACCCAAAAACAAAATTTCTTTAAGTTTTATAACATAGAATCAGAAAAAGAAACTAAAACTGGTAATCCTCAATGGGATAGAACAGAGTTATTGCGTTTACAGGAGCTATTTAAAATTATGATTGATGAAAAAGGAGATTTACATGAGTCAGAATCTTAGTATATTTGAACAAGCTGGTAAGGACATTCCTACTGATTTACCAGACAATAAGGTAAGTACTATCTTTGAAGCCACTGGTCTTGATTGGTTAGTAGAACAAAAATCTGTATATGTACAAAGACCTAATACAGATATGACACAGCATCTAGGTGTTGCTTGTACTGACACTATTCCTAACCTTGTAGCCAACTATCGTTCTGATAATGGTCAATATCTAGGTATGGTACATCCTAGAGGTTATAAAATTGTACAGAATGCTGAAGCTTTTGATTTCATTGATGAGCTTCCTAATTTTACTTTTGAAAAAGTAGGCATGTTTAATGGTGGTAAGAAAGTATTCGTAGTAGGAAAATCAAATGAACAAATTGATATTGACGGTACTGGTGACTTGGTAGACTTCTATCTTACCTTCTTACATGGGCATGATGGAAAATCTGGTATTAGGTTTATCCTTTGTCCTGTGCGTATGTTTTGCATGAACCAATTAAACCTTATGCTTGAGTCTGCTACTTTCAAGTATAACATTGCTCATACTGGTAACATTGAGTTTAAATTAGCTCAAATTCAAACAGCTATTGCTGATAGTCATAACTATGTAGCTGGGCTACAGAAAACTATTGACTTTATGATTAACCATAAGGTTGATAAGTCTATTGAACAGTTCACACTAGAACTCATTCCTACGGATGATGAAGACACTACCCTTATTACCTCAAGAAAGGAAGAAGCTAGAAATACTATCATCTCTCTTTACAATGATAAGCCTGACCTTCAGAACTATAAGGGAACACAGTTTGGTGTTATCAGTGCTGTAAGTGATTATGTTTCACATGCTCAACCTAAACGTATCAGTCACTCTACTATTGACAATACCTTTATTAAGAATATTGAAGGCAGTGAGTTACTAGAACATACAAGATTGCTTCTTGCTATGTAGAGGTTAAAGGGGTTAAGAAATGGAAAAGACGTATAAAGAGCGTCAAGCTGAATGCGGATTGAAAGTAGGGGACATTGTTAAAATTTCCCGAAAGGCCGAAGACGACGAGGATGGTTGGGATAATGATTGGTCTGAATCCGCGGACACTTGGGTAGGAAAAACAGGTGAAATAACAGAAGATGGTGGAGGTGGGGGTTTTAGAGTTTTTTGTGAAGAAGAAAACGACTGGTGGTTCTTCCCTTACTTCGTCCTTGAAAAAGTAGAAGAAAACGAAACCCCTAAAGGTATGAAATTTGATGAAGATAAACTTCGTTATGACCTAATACCACCAGAAATTCTTTTATGGTTAGCAGAGCTGTATACACATGGAGCAAAGAAATATGCTCCTAATAACTGGAAAAATGTAAGTACTGAACAGTATGTTGCTGCTTTCCATAGACATTTTAATGATTGGAGATTAGGTATTGACTTAGATAAAGATAGCTCAATGCATCATCTTAAACATGCTTTATGGAATGCAGCTACTATTGCTTGGTTAGAAATTGAAGGTAAGAAGCCTAAAGGATAAAAGATATGAGCATAGATACCATGCCTCTAGAGCAATTAAAGAGCTTGAAAGAGGTTATAGACAGTTTCATTGATTTTAGTAATTCTGCTATTATCAAAAATAACTTTATTGAATCTTTTTATAAGTACTCAATAGCAGACGAAGAGGGACATACGTTATACGGTTCACTAAAGTTATTTGGGGCTAAGTCCTTCCGTTTAACAAGTAATAGCCCGAATTTACTTAATATTCCTAGTACTGGTAGTATCTATGCTAAACCTGTTAAAAGATGCTTTACAGCTAAGGATGGTTGGATATTCTACGTTGTAGACCTTGCAGCACTTGAAGACAGAGTAATAGCTAATCTATCAGAAGATAAGAACAAGTGTTCAATTTTCTTAGATGGTGTTGATGGTCATTGCCTAAACAGCTATGCTTACTATCGTGAAGAAATTGAAGCAGCATTACCTAGACTAGAAAACGAGAATGATATTGATTACATCAAAAGATACCACCAAGAAGTAGAAGATGGTAATAAGACTCTTAAAGCCATTAGGCAAAAGTCTAAACCTAATACCTTCTTGCTTTCGTAAATTAATGCGACCTTACACGGTAACGTGTATTGAAAACTGTGTATATGCTGGAAACCCTTAACAAGTAATGTTGAAGGCAATCAGCAGATTAAGTATTTTTATTTTCTAAGGTTGATAACCTCCATAGAAAGTGTTAGGTTTGAATATTGGAGATTCAACTATGAAAATAAAAATTAGTGGTTTAAATCATCATTATATTGATGATAGAGGTAATGTTTTTAATTTAAAAACCAATCGAGTATTGAAACCCTATAAAGGTAAAAACGGCTATATGATGGTAGATATGTGGGAAAACAATAAACCAAATAAAAGGTATATTCATCGTTTATTGGGTCAAGCTTTTCTTCCTAACCTAGAAAATAAACGAACTATTAATCATATAGACGGTAATAAACTAAATAATAATTTAAATAATCTCGAATGGGCAACTGATAGTGAAAACATGCAACATGCCTATAATCACAACCTTAACCAGCAAACCAAAGCAAATTTAACTGAAAACAACCTAAAAGAGATATGGAAAAGATTTCTAAATCATGAAACTTTTACTTCTATGCTTAAAGATTACGGTATAGCTGCTACAACTATGAGTAATTATATAGCACAATTTGTAAAACAGAATAATTTAGAAGAAGAGTACAAAAAAGAAAAGTTATATCAACATAAATATCGATTAGAAAAACGAGATTTAAGTCATAGATATTATGCTGTTTTTATGTGTGATAAAATAACGCATGAAAAAATTAAGTATTTTATAAATCTTAAGGAAGCTATGACTTTTCTTAATAAAACCACTTCTGGCCCTATTTCAAACGTGTTATCAGGAAAACAAAAATCTGCTTATGGCTATTACTGGTTAAGAGCTTAATCTCAACGACTATCCCGTAAGGGAGTACATACCAAGTGGTATGGAAACGCACAGCATCCTGAAAAGGATGATGATATAGTCTGCTCTATATAGAAATATATAGCTGGATATAATTCCGATTAGAGTTTAACGAACTCTAGTGAACACAAGGATGGTGGCTATCCTCAGAAATTAGCTAGGAACGCTAAGATACCTTTAGAGAAAGCTGAAGAAATTTTTAACAACTATCATAATGTTCTTTATACAGGCATTAGTCTTATGAGAGATAAAGTACTAACTACTGCTGTAGAACAAGGTAGAATCCATTTAGGGTTAGGATGTTATATAAATACATCTGACCCTGAAAAGGAAATTCGTACCATCTTTAATGCCTGTTCTCAATTCTGGTCTATTCTTACTCTTCTTACTATTAATAAGATACATTACCTTATTAAAGAAAAGGGATACGAGAATGATATTAAAGTAGTATCTTCTATTTATGATAGTATTTATCTTCATATGAAGTGTGATGCGGAGTTGATTAAATGGGTAAATGATACTATCATACCTATTCTCACTACCGACTTCTTAAAAGATACTATTGTTTCTAACGAAGCTGAAGGTGAAATAGGGCTTAATTGGTACGATACTGTTAAAGTTCATAACAATGCGAATATCCAAGAGATAGAAGCTGCTATTCAAAAAGCATATGAAATAGTTGAATAAGATATAAGTGGACAAAACTTTACCTTTTCGATAAATAAGCTCTTAGGAGCCTACAATGGGTAATGATTTTGAATACACATATGAATGTGAAGATTGTGGTGGTACATTTGTTATCAAACCAGAAACAGACGAAGATATAGAATATTGTCCTCAATGCGGTAATGATGATAAAAGTACATTTATTAAGGTAAGTTCTACCGAATAATCGTTATAAGAGGATGACAAATGATTACAGTAAAGTTTAAAAAACTTGATTCTTCTGCTATCCCCTTTTCTTATACTAGAAAAGGTGATGCTTGTATGGATATGTTTGCATTGGAAAATAAAACATTACTTACAGGAATGACAGCTATTATACCTACAGGTATTGCAGTTGAAATTCCAGAGAAATACGAAGGTCAGGTACGAGGTAGAAGCGGTCTTAATTCAAAAGGAATCAAAGTAGCCATTGGTACTATTGAATCTGGGTATAGGGGTGATGTGGGTATAATTATTACTAATCATTCTCTACAGCCTTTTGAAATTACAGCGGGTATGAGATTAGCACAATTCACTATTAAACCAGTACAAGAAATTCAGCTGGTTGAAGAAATTGAACTGTCAGATACAGAGAGAGGTACAAATGGTTACGGAAGCAGTGGAGTGTAGTTACTAATGATAAGATTAAATAAAACACAGATTACTAACAAAGTTAAATTTATTGAAAACTATATCAATGCATCTAATGCTGCTGATGGTAGTATATTAGACCCTAATAGTAATGTAGCTACAAAGAACATTGCTACAATGTCTGCTGAAATTAATAAAGACGTAAACATTCAAGTCAAGCGTCAACTAATTTATAATAAACTAGTTGAAATGTTTGGACAGGAACAAGCTGACAAATATGTTGACCAGCTTGAAAAGCATGAAATTTATGCACACGATGAATCAGGTTTGATGCCTTATTGTGCTGCTATTTCAATGTATCCGTTTTTACAAAACGGTTTACAAGACTTTGGTGGTGAGAGTAAAGCTCCAAAGCATTTGAGTTCATTCAATGGTGGCTTTATCAATCTTATGTTTGCACTATCTAGTCAGTTCTGTGGTGCTGTAGCTACTGTCGAGTACTTAATGTGTTTCGACTATTTTGCTCGTAAGGACTATGGAGCTAACTACTTAGAAGGTAATTCTAAGGATACTGTAGAACAAGAGCTACAACAAGTTGTATATGCTCTAAACCAACCTGCTTCTGCTAGAGGATTTCAATCTTGCTTCTGGAATATTTCTATCTTTGATAAGTACTATTTTGAAGCATTGTTTAACAACTTTTGTTTCCCTGATGGTAGTAAACCAGAATGGGAATCTTTGGATAAACTTCAACGTTTCTTTATGAAATGGTTTAATCAGGAAAGAACTAAAGCATTACTAACATTCCCTGTTGTTACTGTTTCAGTTCTTAACGATGGTGTAGATATTCTTGATACTAAGTATAGAGATTTGATTTCTACTGAACTTTCAGAAGGTAACTCATTTTTCATCTATACATCTAAATCTGTTGATAGTTTGTCTAGCTGTTGTAGATTAAAAAATTCTATTGCTGACCAGATTAACGATTTTTCTTATTCATTAGGTGCTGGTGGAGTAATGACAGGAAGTATCAATGTTATTACTCTTAACATGAATAGATTTGTACAAAACATTCTATTTGATGAAGGGTATAACGAAGATAAGCATCTAGATACTATCACTTCAGAATTACGAAAACAGATTCGTGATATTCATAAGTATCAAGTAGCAGTCAAAGCTTTATTTAAAGATTTTGAAAATAAAGGAATGCTACCTGCTTATACTGCTAATTTTATTAGCCTAGAAAAGCAGTATTGTACTATAGGAATTAACGGATTGGTAGAAGCTGCGGAATACCTTGGATACGAAGCAAGCAACAATACAAAATATAAAAACTTTGTTAGTACAGTTCTAAAAACCATCTCTGATGTGAACAAAGATTCAGGTTATCCTAGTGCAAAGTTTAATACAGAACTAGTTCCTGGAGAAAACTTAGGAGTTAAGTTTGCTAAGTGGGATAATATTGATGAACTAGTTGTAACAAGAGATTGCTACAATAGTTATCTTTATCCTGTGGAAGATGAAGAACTAACTACTATTGATAAGTTTGTACTTCATGGAGATGAAACTACAAAGTACCTTGATGGTGGTAGTGCTTTACACTTAAACCTAGAAGATACTCCAACTAAAGAAACTTGTGATAAGCTATTAGCTATTGCTGTAAAGACAGGATGCCCTTACTTCTGTCTGAATGTTAAAGTTACTATCTGCGATGATTGTGGTCATATTGATAAACAGACTAATAGAAGTTGTACAAAATGCGGTTCTAAAAACATTGACTATGCTACAAGAATAATAGGCTATCTAAGAAGAGTTACAAACTTCAGTAAAGAAAGACAAAAGGAAGAGTCAGAAAGACATTATCATAAAGTAAATGCTTAAATACCTCTATTCACAAGTTTATACTAAGGAGATACCCAATGAGTTGTCGTTGGGTATTTCTATCTTAGGTTGTCCAGTACATTGTCCTGAATGTCATAGTCCTCATATGTGGGATGTAAACTGTGAAGGAGAAGGTACAGATTTAACGGTAAAGGAATTGAAGAGTATTATAGAACATCAGAAATTGGTTTCTTGTATTCTTTTCTTTGGTGGTGAATGGGATATGGTGTACTTAGAGGAACTCCTAAAAATCTGTAAAGAATTAGGATATAAGACCGCATTATACTCAGGTCATGAACTAGACTGGTTTAAAACTAGATATCCTAATTTTCACCTATATTTAGACTATATTAAAGTTGGTAGGTACTGTTCTGAATATGGTTCTCTTGACTACCCTTCAACAAACCAGAGACTGTACAAAATGGATACAAATGAAGATATTACTCATTTATTCTGGAAAACTAACATTAGGTAGGAAGTATGACAAAAACAACATATGATGATATGTACGCTATCGTTATTAAAGTTCTTATAGAAGACTTTAAGAAAGATATAGATGGTCTTAAACCTGAAACTGAATTAAAGGAGGATTTAAATTTAGACAGCCTAGACAGAGTTGATTTTTTATGCGCTGTAGAAGCTGAATATGGTGATGATATTTTTGATGAAGATGAAGATGAAGACGTTACTATTAGAAAGCAAAAACAACAGGAATTTTATACAGCTAAAACCATAGACAGTTTTACCATTTGTCTTCTTAAGGCTGTCAATGAATATGAAGAAAAGAAAGGAGAATAGATGACAAATGACATGGAAAAGTTACCAGAGATATTTAGGTATACAAGACCTGAAATCCCTGAAGACTGTATACATAGTATCAGCCCTAGCCAGATAAATAATTTCTTTGCTTACCCTAAAGTATGGTATGAAGATAACATGTTAGATGGAGAGAAAGCGTTTCAAGGTAACACAGCTACAGTTACAGGTACTATTGCTCACCATATTTACAAGTCTGTTACTTTAGGTGAGCCTGTAACTAGAGAAGAGATTAATGAGCAGCTTATGCTTTATGCTCAACTTAAACCTGAACTCAATCTTGATACTAATCAGATTATGATTGATTATCCTCTTGTTACTGGTGAAGTAGTTAATAACTACATTCTTCCTAATGATAAGAAAGGTGGTGTTTTAAAGGTAGAAGAACAGGTTGTAGCTAAAGTAATGCCAGGTATCTATGTAGGTGGTACTTACGATAGGTTAGAGGGAGATTGTATAGTAGACTATAAAAACGTAGGTACCAAACCTAACGAAAACGTTATTCCCTTCCATTACAAAATTCAACTACTGGCTTATGCCTTTGCTTTAAGACAAGCAGGACATGAAGTGAATAGGGTTCGTCTAGTGTATGGTGTAAAGCCAACTAAGACTATTCCAGCTAGATGTTTTGTAGTTACTGAAACTATAGACCATGTTGCTGAAAAGTTAATTGATGATACTCTAAGATTAATAGGTGAATCAGTATTGACAGTCATAGAGAATCCTTCTCTGACTCATCTAATATTTAAAAGCATGGACTTGAAACAATAAAGGAGAAATTATGAGAAAGCATTACATTATAACTTATGGTTTTAAAGGTGTAGATTTTAGAGACTATATTAATTCTTTTGCAGTCAGTTTTGATAACGTTGGTAGTGATGTGTTAGCTAATCAGATTGTTGAAGAAGCTTATGAACATGCTCACGCAAACATTAAGAATCGTGTTCTTCCTCATACTGGTGTAGCTGTCCTTAAGTTAATTGAACTGTTTGATGAACAGATTGCTGATGCTAAAGGAGAATCTAATGCCAGCTAAAATTTTGGTCACAGGACTTGCTAACTCTGGTAAAACTAGTTTATTAAAACCTCTTGAAAAGGTCTTAGTATTCTCTAGAGACGGTAAACCATTTTCTCTAGAATTACCTCATGTAAATGTTCCTGATTACGATAAAATTGATGAACTTTTGGACGTAGTTGAAGAAAAATTAGAAGCTTATAAGGCAAAGATGGGAGAATACCCTGATACTATCGCATTTGATAGTGTATCTCGTATCTTTACTGATATAGAAACTAATTGTCAGAACAAGTTCAAAGGTTATGATGTTTGGTCTAATGTTAACATGGAAGTAAATAAGTTTGTTGCTGCTACTAATGAACTTATGGAAAGTGGGTTTAATATAGTCCTTATTGCTCATGCTGTATTTGATGCAGAAACAAAGACATTTACTGAAACTTGTAAAGGTTCATTTGCTAAGACAGGTGGGTTCTTGTCTACTGTGGATTATTCAGTTAATATCAGTATTGTCGGTAGCAAACGAATCGTCACTCATAAAGGTATGCAACTAAGCAGAACACTAATAGATGATATGCCTGATAAAGAGGACGTAAACAATTTTAACCTTCAGACTTACCTCAATAAGATTAAAGAAAAAGCTGAAGTTGTACAAGAAAAATGGAGCATATAATGCAATTTGATGTTTTTAGTTCTTACAAAGCTAAGAAGCCTACTTTTCAGACCAGTTCCTTCATGTTTGAAGTAGAGTCTGATAACCTTAAAGACCTGTTCGATAAGGCTTTTAGAGTACTAAAGTCATATGGTCTAAAAACAACTCGTACTAAATCTGAGACTATTGTAGAGAATAAAGGAGAATAAGAATAATGGCATTTTTTAAGATTGATACAAGCGAAGAGAATGTAAAAGACTACTCTGGTGATGGTGGTAAATGGCTTAATAAGAGCGGTATTTACGATATTATTATTAAAGCAGTTATTGTTGATACTACTGCAAAAGGTTCTGAATACCTCAATCTTTGGGTTGAATATGAAGGACAGCTACAACCATTGTATCAGGCTATGCGTCTGACTAATAATGACGGTAGTATAAACTTTGGTCAAAAGCTATTTACTAAATTCTGCATCGTTGCTGGTGGTGAAAGTGGTGGTGAAATCAATGACCCTGTTTCCCGTATGATTCCTATGGGTAAGGGTGGTGAAGAAATTGAGTGTATGGTGCTTGAAGACTTCGATGATATCCCTGTTACTATTCGTCTACAAATGGAATATTCCATGTACGAAGGTAAGGTACAACAAAGCAAGTCCATTCGTAATTTCTTCAGATTTGAAGACAAAGCTACTGCTGCTGAAATCGTTAATGGTACAGATGTAGGTAAACAGTTTGAAGAAGAACAAGGATATGCTGATAACGTTACCTACAAAGATGGACTTACTGAAGAAGATGTAGCTGAATGGCTTAAGTCTCTAAAGTCTGGTGCTAAGAAGGAAGATACTAACAAGAAACCTTCTGCTGGATTCGGTGGACAAAAGCGTAGCTTCGGAAAGAAAGCGTAGCTACTACAAAGCAGAGCAGAACTGCTATATAAGCTGCTGGTTAGGGCTAGTACCAACACATAAACTAGCCCATTCCTCTCTATCATCCCTTCATGGATGTTTCTCTATAGGAAAGTACCCTCTTAGCATCAACTAGGAGGGTACTTTTTATTCTAAGGCTAATCTGCCTACAATCCCAAGTTTCTCATTCCAAAGTAGTATTGAAGTGGCATAGGAGTTATGGCATTGGTAAAGTTATCAATAGGATTATGAATCAATGCTGACCATGTTTTATTGAAGATATTCTGTTCATAAATATCTTCAGTATTCACTATAGCACTTTGAGCTAACATAAACATCATAACACCCATAGGGTTATCTACAATACCTTTAGTGATTTGATGTTGTATTCTCTTAGCAAACTTAGTGAACATGATTAAGCCTACATCATTAAGGTACTGTTCCATAGATGATTGAGGTTTATCGTAGTTAATGAAAGCATTCCATACATCTATGGTTACAGCTTCTTCATACTTGATGTAATCATCATTTAAAATCTGTTTCTTTACTCCATCTTCAGTAACAGTTTTATACTTCTCTGGTGCTTTAGCCATTCTAAGCTGGTACTCTGTAGCTCTACTTACAAAGTCAGAGTACTGTGTAGCTTGGAACATAAAGTCAAAGTAGGCTGTACCTTCTGTCATGTAGAGTTGTCTAGCAAACCATCTGATAGGAGAAGGAATCTTCTTAGTTAATTTATTGTTCTTAAAGAACTGGTTAATCTTACCAATAGCTTCTAATTCATCAGGATTAATATCTTCTACAATAGCTTGATACATACCTTTCTGCATAAGAGGATGAACAGGGTTATGTTCTAGTTTAGCTTTATACCAGTTGATTTGACTAAGTTCTTTTTCTGAAGCTGTACCTAGTCTTTGTCTAAATTCAATACGGTTTAGTTCCTTCTTATTGTCAATGTAATCTCTAATGCTTCTAGCATTGTCTATAGTCTTCTTAGTAACAGTAATAGGATTAGAGCCATTAGCAATACTAAGGTTGAGGTTAGACATAATGTTACCAGCAAGTACAGCAGGAACACGAATAACAATGTTCTGTTTAGCCATGTAAGCAATGTGCTTAAGAATGTACTCACCAACAGTCAAAGCTCTTTTAACTATGGTAGCACTATGTCTGTCTACAAACTTATTCTTAACAATAGAAGTACTAGGTACGCCAAAGAGGTCTTGTAACCAATCTTCTCTTACATAGAAGTCACCTTTTTTAATTTCAGTCATTAATTCTTTAGGGATGAATGACCAAGCATCCTTAAGGAATTGATTATCTGTATCCTTAGTCATTAAGACATACTTATGACCTTCTAAATCCTGCTTACTAGCAGTATTCATATTAATACGCATGTCATCCTTAAGGAAATTAACCAGTACTTTGTTTCTTGTAGAAGCATGAAGCTTAGTATTCTGAGTAGCATACATCTTACTTAAAAGATTAAGACCATTAAGGTTCATACCTAAATGTTCAATCTTAGTATCATGACTCATAGTAATACGGAAATCAGCAACACCACCTTTAGGACTTACGATAGGTGTATATCCTTTGGAAAGTTTCTTAATCTTTTCAATAGTTACTTCACCATTCTGCATCAAGTCCATAAGTTGACGTGATACTTTTTCTGCATTGTTATAGTAAACTTCTTGTAATTTTCTTACATCCTCTAATGAAGCATTAGGGTCTATGTTTTCGTAAGTTTGGTAGGCACTTTCCTTAAGAGTAGTACCAATAGTATTAGCACCAGTAAGAATGAATCCTGCTCCATCTCTACGATTAGGAGTAGCATATGTTCTCTTATACAATGCTAAGTCACTTACACCAGTAATCTCATTAGTGCCTAGATTCTTAATACGCTTGTATCCTGCTTTAGCTAGTTCTTTCTCATTCTTCAGCATATCTACTTTGAGGTCTACAGAGGTATCAAGTAATTGCTTAGTATAGCCTTTGATAGCGTGTATATCTTCAACCATATTTACAGTTACTTTATTTCCATCCATATCTGTAGTTTCGATACCATTGATGGTTTCTTTCACAAAGTTCTTATGTGTAATTAAGAAGTTCTCTAGTCCTTTTGAACTGAGGTTAGCTAGTAGCTGTCTATCTGTAGTTTCAGTTAATTGTACAGCATAGAGAGTAGCAAGTTTATCTATCTCACTTACAATCTTGTCATTAGTGGTAATGATTTTACCTGTTAATCTACCTTCAGCTATGTTTCTAGCATTAAGATTCTGTGCTTCGTTACCTACGCCTGTAGTCATGTAATAAGCTAGTCCTAATGCTTGGTTTCTATACCAAGTACCATGACCAGTGCTATCAAGAGACTTAACTAGCTTATCTATTTCAGAAGATAGGTAATTATCATCAGAAAGAATCTTCTTAATATCTTCTACATTATCATTCTCTAGAAGGCTACTAAGGTCTGTAAACAGTGCTGCTCTAGTAAGTGCAGTGGTTTCTTCGTCAGCAAGAACTTTCTTACCGAACTTCTCTGATAAATCAGCATAAGCAGTACTTTCTAATCCTTTAGAAGTCTGGTCTACAGTTCTAGTTAATGCAGAAATAATCATTAACCTAGAAGTCTGAAGGTCAGGAGTTTGTACTTCTCTAAGTATAGTCTGAATTACACCTTGTTGACTAAGCTGCGCTACATCTCTTAACCATACGTTTAGTGCTTGTCTTCTAGATTGACTAAAAGGAGATAGTACAAATAGATTAGCTAGTAGTTTAGCATTATCAAACCATGAGCCATTAATATCAGCATACCAGCCTTGAGCTAGTCCTAAATTATCAGCAATGTTCATAACATACTTGACTTTAGGATTAATAATCTCATTACCTTTAATTCTAATCTTACCTACTATACCAAATAGACTTTCTATTGCTTTCATAGGATGATGGAAGAGTTTTTCACCAGCTTTACCATTAGCATAGTTAATTTTATTGGTAAGACGTTCTAATTCTTGGAACATAGTTCTCTTATACCTAATAGGAATATTCCCTTTAAGTATTTCGTGAGCTAAGTCAAAGGTAGCACTAAACTTCTCATTACCAAATACTACATCTAGAATAGATTTAGCTAAAGCAACAAGCTTATCTAACAGCTTGGCTTGACCATCATTACTCTTAAGAACTACTTTGTGTTCTTTCAGCTTATTCATCATCTTTTCATTAGTAAGACCATAAGCTGTGAATTCGTGTAAGCCTTGTAATTCAGTTACATTAGGATTGTTAAAGATATAGTTCCATATTTCTTTAGCGTTCCGTTCATAGACTGACTGTAACTTAGAATCATAAGTAGTAGGCATGAAGTCTTCCCAAGTAACTACTTTACTAGCTGCTTTTTGAAGCTTCATTAGCTGTTGAATTTCTTTATTCAACTTAAAAGTATCTTTGTTAGCAAAACCTAGTCTTAAGCCAGCATGAATCATTTCATGAGCATAGACTTCAGCAGGAGACTTATGGCTAAAGGGAGATAGTCTAGTAATAGGGTCTAATTCTCCTGTCTTACTATCAAAACCTATAGTCACAGTGTCTTTCTCTAGCATACCTACTGTATAGTCTTGGCTAGTAGAATACTCTACAACTATGTCAGTTAAATGTTTAGGATTAACTCTACTGATTAGGTCTTTGAGATAACTCAAATGTTCAGAATTTTCTACTTTGTTACCTAAATCTTTAGCTAATTGTTGTAAATCATCAAATAGCTTGATTCTACCTTCTACAGATACACCAGCTTCTTGTAAGGTCTGTCTAATATCATTATCAGTTCTATATTTATTAGGGTCTGACCAACCTCTAAAGCTATTAATAGCATCCTTGAAAGCTTTATCTTGTAAAGTATCAGTAGGATGTACAACTAGACCTGAACCTTCAATACCATCCATATTGGAGATATATAAAGAACTAGAATAGAAGTTTTCTTTATTGGCTTGATTCCTAGTATTCAGTTCTAAGATATGCTCAATAAATTGTTCTGTAGTCATATCAGACTTAGTGCCATAAGCATCTTCCATCTGTTGAGCAAGTACAGAATTATCACTATTATTCATTTCATTGAAATTCTGAACTACTTCAATGTACCTATCTACTAGGGTTCCATACACATCATAAGATTCTTCCTTACAAAGAAGAGTCATTACTTTATTGTATTCTTGAGTAATAGTTTGGTTATCTAAGGCAGACATAACTATAGCATCATGAACAGGAACAACATTATTAAACTTGTCTAGAACCATAGCCATACCCATACCATCTACGAAGTGGATAGGTAGTACTGCACCAGCTTTACCAGAATTTATGAACTTACGAACATTAGCATAACCTGTTGTTCTATCTACTTGTCCATTCTTTGTAATAGGAGAGATAACACTAGTATTATCATCTCTTATTTTATCTGTATTCATTAGGAGCATACCTTCCTCTATTGAGTTTGAATATGCTAGTCTCATAGCAGGGAATATATCGAATAGACTTTCTATAGCTTCTTGTTCTTTAATCTTAGGAATACCGAAGGGATACTCTTGCCTAAGGGTATCCATCTTCTTTTCTAACTCTGTATCAAACATTTGGAACATATGCACAAACATCTGGTTCATAGAGTTATTGTATTCGATATAAGGAGCAAAGGACTTCTTTAATGAACTCCATACAGCTTCACCATAGGTAGGAGCTAGTACTTCATTAAAGTATTTATCTAGTGTGATAAATGTTTTACCTACATTAAGTTCAATATTAGCTACTGAATCAGTACTAAGAGACTTATACAAATCACCTTTATGGTACTTAGCGATATGTTCTAGTGTATTATAGACAGCAGTTATCTTGGCTTTTTCTGATTCCTTTACTGTAGACAGATATGCTTCTAGAGATTCAGCTTTCTTTACATCCATATAAATATGAACGAATTCAGACATAATTTCTCTAGCTAAATTATCAGAAATAGACTTCTTACCAGCAGTATAGCCAAAGGTCATAGCAGGAGACTTAAGAAGCTTTCTTAATGCTGAATTAACATTACCATCTGCATCAGGTTTAGGTAGTGCATCATTCATTAGCTTAAAGGTAGTAAGTAGTGTACCTGTATCTAATCTTAGCTTCTTAGCTTGGTCATAGAATGAACGTATACCACCTTCACTCTTAGGTAATAATTCAGACATATTCTTAGCCATTGTCTTGTAAATGTCTAAGAACCCTTTTGTTCTTTTAAGGTTATGTATTTCTGTTTGGTCTGTCTTACTATCTTCTCTAATGATACCTACTTTTTCACCAAAGCCATCAACTACTGAAGGGTCAGGGAATTGTAAGAACCTAATAAAGTAACCTGAAGTAGTAGAGTCATTTTCTACTGCTAACCAAGTCTTGAAAGGCTTACCATTAGCTTCTTTCATCTTATTGATATGCTGTAATACGTTTAGAGTATGACCAAAGTTTTCTATGCCTTCGATACCTGTACTTTCATATTTCTTTAAGAAAGCTTTTTCATCCATATGGATAATATCATTAAGCATAGCTTTAGTATCTTGTTCTACTACAGCTTTACCAATTTGCTCTATTTGAGCATCAGTAAGTACAGAGTCAAAAGCTTGAGCAATAGCAAAGTACATAGATTTCATATGTGCTTCATTATTAACATCAAAGTCTCTATACATCTTTTCTGGTAAGGCTAAGAATCTCTGTATGGCTTTACCAGATTGAGGATTAAGGGTGTTTGAATCCATGAACAGTCTACCGTTCTTGGACATAAACCAGATGAAGTACCACTTATTACCATATGCTTGTTGATATGCAGCAGCTTCTAGTAGGTGTTCAATTTCTGAATCAATACTAAAGTTAATCCCTTCAAAGCTCTCTCTTTCATCAAAGGCTAACCCACTATTTTCAATATCGTTGAGATAACCAAGTCTAGCTTTAATAGCTTCTTTATTTCTTGCTACTAATTCTGCCAGTTCTATATTAACTACATAGGGAGTTTTCCATAATTTATTCATAACTTTCTTAGTGAAAGCAGGAATATCAATAAGATTACGAGTACCCTTAATTTTTATATCTCTAGGTAGTTCAGCAGGAGCAGTTCTAGGTTTAGAATCAACTTTATCAGTAAGAATATACTTCTTTTTTAGACTCTTTGTATCATCTATAGTACCATCAGCTTTCTTTGTTCCTAAAAATTCTCTTCTAATAACACTTGTTTTAGTAGTATCAAATTTGATATGAGGAATCTTATTTCTTAGAACATGCTTTCTGCCACTATGTTCTTGTGTCCATAGTTTAGGGTCAAAATGTTCTTTACTTACATAACCTAGTTCTCGTGCATAACTAAGAGCAAACAAACCCATACCAGTAGTAGTTTTTTCATAGAACCCTACTGTACCATTCTTATTTGCAGTAATGCCTAGGTTATCAAGAATAAGTTCACCAAGTCTATCTGCTAATAAGACTTCAGGAATACCATACTGTTTAATAACAGCTTTTAGTTGCTGGTATTCTTCATCAGTCATGGTAGCTTCGTTAATGCCATATAGCTTACCTAAGTCGTATCTAGTCTTAGGATTGAATACATCCTTAACATTCATACTGGAAAAGAATTCTTTTAAGGATAAATCAACAACAGCAGCTACAGCTTCATTAGCTTCAAAACGAATATCATTTCTACCTAATGAACTATCTTGTTCTTGAGTTATAAAAATGTACAGTAATCTAAGATGTGGAGCATTATTCCACATACCACCTATCTTACCTTTACTCTTAGTGAAGTAAGACATTTGATTACCAATAGGAGAACCTTCTTCAGTACGGTTTAAGGTAAGGAAGATAGGTTTCATCTTAGCTATAACTCTAGCTACATACGACTTATCAGCTTGTTGAATACCAAATACAGCAAAAGTAGAGCTGGGAGTTTTACTAACTCTTACTTCATCTCTAAGGTTAAATATTCCTTGTGTCTTTGAATTCCAACCATAAGGAGCAAAAGTAGCAGAGTAGTTTATTTCTCCATTTAGGATAGTATTAACTGCAAAGTCCTTAGTAGACATTTCTTCTACTTTAGTAGCAAGGAATTCCTTTTGCTTTGTATATGTCTTACTATAGAGTTCTCTTAACTGTTGAGCTAGTTCTTTATCTACAGTAGTTATAGGAGTAGCTACTCTTTGAATACGATTCAAGAGTTCTTCAGCTTCATCATAAGAAGATATATCGTTGATAGTATCTTCTGTAACTTCAGCTTTGAGTTCTTTAGCTACCGCTAAGTTAGACTTATTACGAACTTCTATATCTCTAGATTCTACTTCAGTAGTAGCATCCAAAGCATTAATATCTTCTAGAGTCTTAAGAAGTTCTTTCTTAGTGTCTTCAGAAAACTTACTAGCTACGATTTCAGCTTTAATAGCGTTTTTTTGTTCTTCAGAAGCATTACGAATCTCATTAACAAATTGGGTCTTCTTAGCCTTATTAGTCATACCTTTGGATATGGTTCTAAGCTTTGCTAATAAGTCTCTATTTGTAATGTCTGATTTACTCTTTTCTTTAACCTTTTGCTTGATACCGCTACGAATATTAGTAGCTGCATCTTTGAATCTTTGAAGGTTGCTTTGAGCTACTTCAGTTTGAAGGTTAAGCTGGTCTTGGATATTCTTAGGTAAAGACTTAACAATTTCTGTCATTTCCTTAAGGTCTTGTTCTATAGATTGGACAAGGCCATAGGCACTATAACCACTTTCGTAAGTGTTATTAGCTAAGTGTTCACCGATAAGATTGAATCCACCTTCATCAGACTTATACCTAAATTTGGATTCACGAACAGTACCACTAGCAATACGTTCAGCATGTTCAGCAAACTGTGCTAGTTTAGAGAACTGGTTAGAATACAGTCTAGCTAAATGGTTAGTGTAATCTCTAAGGTTTGATTCTAGTTTAGCCTTTTCTTCCTTAGTAACTTTATTACTGTTGAGAAGAGAAGTGATGGTGTTTATTTGAGCAGCATAAGTATTATAGCCCCTAGAACCATATCTTACATCTTCGGTAACTAGAGCTATAGTCTTTTGAGCTTGGTCTTTAGAAATACCTAACTTAGAAGCTACGTTTAGTAGTTCTTCCTTAACTGTAGCCTTATGTTCATCAGAGATTCTTTTACCATCACGTTGTAGCTGTCTACTAGCATTAAGGTCAGAATAGAATACTTGTTCTTTAAAGACTTCTTCCTTACTTACACCTAATGCTTTAAGTAAAGAGTCTCTATTGGCTGTATCTCTAGTGTCTAGTTCTAGAACACTAGCTCTGATAAGCTCTGCTTTCTTTTGATTGATAGCGTCTACAGTATCAATACTAAGGTTTTTAGCAGCCAGCATATCATTAAGAACACTAGTTACTTTCTTTAGACCTACTATATCAGCAGGATTCCTTAATGTGATGTTAGGTAATCTTTCAAGAATACGAGCAGAGAGACTAGTATCTGCATTCTCACTACCAGTATTAGTATGAGTAGCATCATACTCTCTATTTACTTCAATTTGATTGACAGTCTTAATATCAGAACGAATAGCAAAAGGAGCAGTTACACTAGCACCTATGCTAGACAATGCTCCACCCATCATACCACCAATGACGGCTTCTTTAGCTGTATCACTAGATAGTAAATAATCCATGAATAATTTAGGATTCTTTTGGTCTTGTGCTAAATAACGCTCTACTGCACCTTCTAATCCTTCTTGTCCAGCTTCACCTAAAGCAGAAAGAGCTACAGTCTTACCTCTAGATAGTACTGCACCTGATACTAGATTAGCACCAAACTTAGATGCTACAGTCTTAGGTAAGAAACTAGAGAAGTTTACACCTATGAGGAAAGCTTCAGGAATAAGAGTAACTGTGTTTAATGCGAATGCTTGTGCAATCTGACTAGCATCCATCATTTCACCATCATTGTTTACTTTGTATTCTTCAATAGTAGATAAGGTTTTATCAACACCAGCTAATGAAGCCCCTAAGAAAGCTCCACCTACTCTTGCTGCTAATGCTGCACCACCAGCTAAAGCACCTCCACCTGTAGCAGCAGTTGCACCAGCCACAATGGTAGTACCAGCAATCATTAAGCCCATTTGAGTAGCAGATTCAGCAAATAGCCTATCCATCTGACTACCCCAACCTAGGATAGCATCAACATAATCTCCATTATCCCAAGCATCAGAAGCTTCAGTCATACCTTTAGCGAATTCTCTACGAGTACTAGTTTTTACTCCTGCCCAAGCATCAGCCAAAGCTTGACCTGTTTCTGCATTAGCGATTCTAGCCCATTTCTCACTATCTACTAAGAAGTCAGGGCCATATTGTAGAAGTCTAGCAGCAGTTTGATATGCTGTAGATTGGGCTATGTCTAATGATTCACTGATTCTACCATCAGAATCAAAAGCATCTGCAATACGTTGTGCTTGTTCATTGTGTTTAGCTTGATACTGGTCAAGTCTTCTTTGATTAGCTTTAGTATCAATAGACTTATAAAGACTAAAGCTAGAGTTAAGATATGGATTATTACTCATATCAAAACTTACTTGTCTACCAGTTTCAGGGTTAATAGCTTCTATTAAAAGTCTATCATACTTATCCTTACCTACAATTTTATAAGCAAAAGGTATTGGTGATTGTTCTTGATTAGGGGGAGTATATGTTTGTGTAGGGTCATAAGGGCTAAATTGGTAGTCTTTATTAGATAAAGAACCTTGATTTTGTCCATACTGGTAATTAGCTACATTTATAAAATCTTGTTCGATAAGCTGGTCTATTGGTTTACCAGTAAGGTCAGCAACCGTAGCTGGCTGAAGCCTAGATTTATAATCACTAGCTAGTCTTGCTTCCTCTTTATCTATTGCATCAATAGGGTTAAAATCAGCAAAACGAAATGCATGTCTTTGGCCTTTGTTGTCATCAAAGACTCCACTATCTGCATCAGGCATGAATACAATACTGCCTTGTAAGTAACCTGTAACATCTAGTTCTTTATTAAGTTTAGCTTTCTCTAGAATAGCTGACATTTCCTTAGCAGAACGAGTAGTGTCAATTAATTTTCTAGTATAAGCAGATACTAAGTCATTCTCTACAATATAGTCTTCAACAGGTTGTTGATTCTGTAAAGTATGTTGATATAGAGCTTCGTAATCATCAGGTAATTGTGACATGCTAAACCTTTATTTTGAGTATACGTAAGGAAACCTGCTATTTAGCATTTCTTGGTTTCGTCTGCGATTTATTTCGCTTTTAGTCTGTCTTGTAGCTTTAGTTCTCATTTGTTGTATTGTGTTTTTTGCATCTTGTAAAGCTGCTTCCTCTAAAGTTTTTAGCTCTGAAGCTGGTACTTCACTTCTAGGCATATTACCATAAGATGCACGATATAACTGGTCGAATCTAGTTTGAACCTCTGGTGTTTCCTTAGTAACACTCTCAACTGTAGGTAGACTTTGAAGTATTTGTTGTTCCCTATAATCTAAAGCTTGTGGAGTAAGCGTAGTAATATCTACATTATCATCACCTTGTCCCTGTTGAGGAATGTCACCTGTATCACTATTAGGATTATTTAATCCAGTTTTAACGAGACCAGAAATTGCTTGTGCGATAGGATTATTAGGATTTGTTGGATTTGCCTTAAACTCCCTAACTATCTTATCATCGGCAGAAAAAGCATTGGAACCTGACCAATCAAACCAAGCATTATAAGCATCACCCGTAACTGCTAAGATAGTAGAGGCAAGAGCTTCAGGAGCAACATTTTTATATGTATTTTGGGCTGCTCGTAATGCACCCATAAGTAATTCAGATTGTTGACCAGTATACTTACCTTTACTAATTAACTCATTTGCTTTTATTTGAGACTCAGCATACTCTTTATCAGACATTGGAGCATAACGTTTTGTAGTTGCTAATGCTCTAGCTTGTTCAGTAGCAGCTAAGTTATCAGAAGGTGTTACAATAGCTCTATTGCCACCCCAACCTCTCATACCCATTTCTCTTTGGATACCAGCTTGAATAGCAGTATCAGATAGCTCCTTACGCTGTGTAGCTAGTCTATCTAATTGAACTTGACGTTCTTTAAGCTGTTCAGGAGTAATAGTACCCGCAGCTTGTGCAGCTTCTAGTTCAGTTTTACCTTGAGTAATCTGTTGGTCTAAAGAATCTCTTTGACCATAGAATCTATTAGTAATTTCAGTATAATCTTTTCTGAATAGAGCGTTCTGGTCTTGTTCACTTCTAGCTAATGCAAGTCTATCTCTTTGTACACCTACACCAGCCATAGCAGCTTTATGAGATAGGTCTTGACCTCTCATTTGTACTTTCTGACCTTCACCAGTTAGACGTTCAGATTCTTGACTATGACGAATTTGCTCTTTTAACTGTTCTTCATTTAAACCATGAGTTGCAGCAAATTGTGATACCTGTTCATCAAACTGTTTTTCTCTAAAAGCATTATCAACTGCTCTTTGTTCTTCATCAAGAATACTCTTGCGTAAATTACCAAACACGGTACCAGCTTGGGAGATGCCACTAATAGAGTTACCCATAGCACTATTTACATCATTAAAATTAGCGTTTACAGAATTCCATCTTAAATCTGCCATGTTATAACCTCTTAGCTAGACCAAGCAGTACGATAGTTATTTACTCTACTAGCGTATTGTTGTATTTCTCTTTGTTTATCAGGATTAGTAGCCCATGTACCCCAATCCCTACTTCTCATTCCTCTAACTCCATGGCTACCACCATTATAAGCAGTAAAAGCATCATCCCAATTACCATACTGTTTATACAACTGACTTAGTAATTTAGTTCCTGCATTAATAGAATTAGTTGGGTCTGACCTATCACCAGTGAAACCTAAACCTTTATATGTATCTTGTGTTACTTGCATTAAGCCTCTTACACCAGTAGCAGATTTAGCATCAGGTTTAAATCCTGATTCAGTTTCTATTACTGCTAAGATAACATCTTCAGGTACTCCATATGCTTCAGCAGCAGCTTGAATAGTGCCCATATAAGGTTTAGCTCTTTCTACTGAAGTCCTAGCTAACCCACTACCTGATTCAACTTTAGGAGTAACAGTAGGTGTAGCTTGAGCAGGAGTTGGTGTCTTACCTACTAGTCCTTCACTTTCTGAACTGATAGGAACAGTAGAATTAACATAAGTATTAGGCATGGTAACACTAGAAGGATTAATAGTATCTACACTTATACCAACACTAGGATTAGTCTGAACTTCAGTATTAGGGATATTAGCCATAAGACCGTACATACCTAATGTTTGAGCATTCTGTCTATTGGCTTCAGCAGCTTGAGCTATATCACTAACTCTTTGTAGTCCAGCCATACCGTTAGCTAATCCTTGCTGATTTGCCTGTAAATTAGAAGCAACTAAGGCAGAACTCTCTATAGGTGTAGGTTCTACATAATTCCATGCTAATCCTTTCATACTATATCCTAGACAGGGCTACCATCTACATGCTTTTCTTTAGCCTTTTTAACGTATCTATCTACAACAGTTGGGTCAGTCATACCAAAGCTACCTTGTGTATCAGTAGCAGGATTATAACTTCCACCACCTATCATACCAGCAGCTACTTGAGCAGCATTATCATAAGTGTTGTTGATAACTTTAGCTTGGTTAGCTAAGTTTCTATTTGCTAGTCCTTTCTGAAAACCAAACTGTTTCTTAGCTAGATTATAGTTTTTATAGCCCATGTAGGCGTTAGCTAGGCCACTAAGCCCTTGTAATACACCAGCACCAGCACCTATATAGCCCATAGCATTAGATAGACCAGAAGCCTCTTGTCCACCTAGTTGAAAAGCTTGACCACCTAAAGTGTTACCTTGTAACCCAGTAAGGTCATTGAAATCTAATCTTAATGGGTTGCCATTAGCATCCATACCCATAGCACCAATGAAACCATTATTGTTGAATAGTTCCATGTTACCATATTGTGAATGATTTATATTAGCTCCTGTTAAAGCTGAATTCCATCCACCTTTGGGTTGTTGAATATATGCACCATATAATCCGTTGTTTGCCATATTAAGCTCCTGGTACTCCTAGTTGTAACCTATTAGCTACAAAGTCATGTACAGTATTATCATATAGACCAGAGTACATCAAGTCGTAGTTATAGGCAGCTTGGTTTGTTGCTAAGTAAAAGAACTGGCTTGGATTCAAGGATGATGCAGAAGCATTTCTATTATTAATACCAGTCGAACTAAACATATCTATATTGGTGGATAAGTCAATCATATCAAATGCACCTAATCCACCATTTTGACTTTTCAATATCTCTTGTTGTTGGCTGCTTCTTTGCTCATATTGTGAATTAAACCTTCCCATCTGATTGGATAGTTTACCCATGTCATCAGCTACTATTTCACCCATATACATAGAAGCAGCATTAACACAAGCAGCACTTAACTGCACGGCAGTTATACCGCTCATTTCAGAAAAGTCAAATCCTGTTCCATACATGACAGCTACTGCCATTACCACAGCTGATAGTGCAGCTTTAAGAGCAGGGTCATCAACAAACTCTGATATAAGTTTAAGTGCCAATTGCACAGCTACGGCAACAGTTACAGCCTTTAATGCAGCCATAGCAGCACTAAATGCTGTTAATGTTGGGCCAGTACCGCTTCCCCATGTACTTACCGTAACAACCACTGATACTACAATCATAACAACAACCATAGTTATTTGTAGTGCTTTAGCAAACTTCTTAGTTTCATACCATTCTAAATGTGTATGTTGTACAGCGTAGAAGACAAGATGTACTGCTCTACCTAGTAGTGCTGTCTTCTCCATAAAAGTAAGTCTGGCTACTACGGGAATAGGTAAGGGAATGACTAGATTCTTATCTCCTAAAGGTAAGTTCTTTCCTCTAGGTTTATCAGCCCTTATAACACTGACTGCATGGAAGTTACGAATGTCAATACGCCTATAAGTGTTCTTAGTAAGTTGTTTCTGAATTCTCATACCTTCTTCAGAAGAAGATTTAGAAGAAACCAAAGTTCTAGTAGTACCTAAAACATAACGTGTAGTTGAACCATCGCTATTAGAAATTGATTGATAAGTTGTAAATGTGTATGCATTACTAATTTCTGAATTTGTAATTACCCCATCTAAAACAGTTTCAGTTAAAATATAGCTCTGAACTGATACTCTTTTATTCCGTCTATTATCATCTAAAGCAGTAACTACTTGTATATCGTAAGTATTAGTAATTGTAGTAAACTTTCTAATAACGTGATTACAATCTCCTACTAATGCTCCACTATAAATTGTACCGTTATAAGTACTTACATCACCTGTATTCCAGACTATAGCAGCATTATAAGGGTCTTCTTTAATAGACATAGAGTATGAAGTATTTATATTAGCAAAAGGTGCAGTATCGTAAATAGCATCAAACATTTCATACAATACTCTAGATACAATAGGACTACTATCTGAAGGAGATACACCTAGTAGGAAAAAAGCATCTTGAACCTTACCAATGTCAGGGTTATCTCCATAACTTTTAATCATATCATCAACATCTACGCCAATAGACTTAAGCATCTTTTTAGTCTGCTTATATCTCTTTTCAGTAATAGAAGCTGGTCTACCGCTACTTTGATACTTGTTTATATTGAAACCAGCATTACGCATCATAACAATAGGAAACATTTCAAAGTTAGTAGCTTTACTGTTGGGATTACTAATAGGGTATTGATTAGTATTAGGGTTATATATCCAATACTTAAACTGACCTGTATCTGTTCTAGTGTATTCAACTATGTATTGTTGTACGTTAGCATGGTTAGGGATATTGACAACTACTATATTAGTAGGGATTACTATATCTTCATTGGATACGAACTCTTGGTTATAGGAATCACTAACTGTACCTTTATCTACAACTTCATTAACACTAGATGCTAGTTCAGAAGTTTGATACAAGACGTTACCAGTAGCATCATCAGTGTAAAGAACTTCAGTAGTTATGGTAGTGTTTTTGTTATCAGTTAGTGCATCTATGGGAGTTACCGTAACTATAGTAGTCTTATAGGTACTCACATCAATGATAGGGATAGTAGTTAAGGTCACATCGAATGTATTATTGCTAGAGATATAAACTACACTAGAAAACTTATACCATAAGTTATCAATGTACTTCATAACGTCAGTACCAATGTTATAATCATACAGCTCTTGCAATTGATACCTAACCCATACATCATCAGGTGGTGTCCTATTACCTATATCAACAATAAAAATGTCAGTACCTTCAAGAGACTCTAAAGTAGCTTCGATTCCATCCCTATCTAAAGTAACAGCGTTAATCTGTCCTGTAGGTAAATAGTCCATGTAATCCCATTTACCTGTTCTATAGTATCTACCGAATTGGTTATCTCCTGACTTTGCGAAGTTATTAGCGTAGTCAATAGAGTTATACCCTTTAGACATATACTCTAAGTGTAGGTCTTGCTGTACTTTGTTATATAGGTCTTCATCAAACACTCTTACTGCAACAACTGAAGTAGAGTAAATGTCTTCATCCTCAAAGCCAAGGAAGTTCATAATAGATTCGATGATACCAGTGAAGATATTAGTACCAAATAGGCTATCTAGCCATACAAATGGTAAACCAATAACACCACCAATAATACTACCAATAAAACTTAATACACCACCCATACTATATTTCCTGTACTATTCCATCTCTAATAAGAGCATATCCAAACTCTCTATTACTAGCAGAGAATAGGTCTATCATAAGAGGCATATTATGACTATGAAACCTTCTTATGGATTGTGGTGTTACAACAAATTCAAAAGGTATAAAATCTTTACTATGAGGCATAAAAGCTATCTTAGCTATATCTAAGTAAGTTCTTAAGTGCCAAGCAAGTATAGCAAACAACTTCTTACTTCTTACCCATAATAAATGACTTTTAACCTCCCCTTCTTTAACAGGTAGACAATAGATAATAACTTGAGCCTTACCTTTGTCATTAACTAATTGTATAGCTGTTCCGTTCTCTATACAATCTTTTAAAGATTCAATCTGGTCTTCTAGTATTTCTACAGGCCAATATGAAGATACCCTCTCGACATGAGAGGGTATATCTTCAACTTTACAACTAACTATTGAGTAGGTTCTACCCTTATATTTATATTGTTTCATTAGGGGGTATCCGATGTAGGTCTTTCATAACTATAATTATCAAATTCAGTAACAATAAACTGGTTATACAGGTCATCAATAGTCACTTTTTGCATAGGAGCAGGAATACCATTAGCTTCAAAACTATCTCTAGCTACAGAGAAGCCTACAGCCCATGAATCCATACAAATTTTAAGAATCTTCTGCTTGTAATCTTCATCAAATCCTTCAATCTGTCTACGATACAAATCTCTCTTAGATTCTTCAGATTTAACCTGCGCTTCTATCAGTTCTAGTTGCTTTTCAGCAACACCTTTCTGTAACCATGCTTGTAGTGCAGCTTGTAAGGTAGTAGTATACACTTGAATATAAGCTGTAGCATAATCTTCACCTCTAAGCCTACCAGCTTCTAATTGAGCAGTTAAATGCTTAGTAGCTGTATCCATAAGGGCATCAAAGATACCTGTACCTGCAACTTCAAAGCTGTTATTTGTAGTTACATTATCAGTAAACTCTTTAACGTCAATATGAATTAAACCTTCATTAGCCATGATTATTCACCATTAAAACCTTCTGCAAGCTGTTTCTGCTTGATAGCTTCTAGTTCTTCTCTTGTAATAGGAGGAAGAATATCTACTACATATTCAGGAATAAGGTGTGAGGTAGTTTTAGAAATACCGTTTTCTCTTTTAGTTTTAAACATTTGATATTTCTTTTCTCTAATCATATTTAGCATGATTTGAGGAACATGTGTAATTTCACCAAACGGTACAAACTTTTTAACTTCTTTAATCTTAGCGTTTTGAACACTAAAAATCTCACCTTGATACTCTGATTTATTTTTATTGTTACAGGTGATGACACAACGAATTAGCTTATTAGCTTCTTTGAGTCTTTCTTCTGAATTCAACTTAGCAGCAGTAGATTCAGCTTGAGTAAAGGTGAGTTTCTTAAACTTCTCTATGAGTTCTTGTGATGTATCTTTAACACTGTTGGTAGTGTTCTTATTTTCAACTTTAGTAGGAGTACTATCCTTTGGTTGTTCATCTTTAGGAGTTTCATCAACTTCTAAAGATGCTTCTACCTCTTCAAAAGTAATACCCATTTCTTCACACTGTTCATCAATCTGCTTTTTAAGCTTTTCAATACCAACATTGTGATGCACATTCATATTCAACTTAGCTGCAATATCTTTCAGGTGTTGAAGTTCCATACTGTTATTATTCCTTTTAGTAAGGAGGAGAGTATTTCATCTCCTCCTATAGATTAGTTTACTGTTTTGCTACAACTTTAATACAAGCAAGCCATTCAGGACGAAGAATCATAGTACCATACCACCACTGAATAGAGTAGAATCCAGTCTTACCGTAAGGGTCTTGACGGTCAGCAGTAGAAGAGCCAGGTTTCTTGTGAAGAATCTTAAACTTAGTGTTCTCACCATCAGTCTGGAAACCGATGGTTGAAAAGCAACCAGAACCTACAACTAGTACAGGGTACACGTTGTATTTACCATTGGATTCGAGATAACCAGCGTTGGTAGTTACAGTACTACCTTCACCTTCCCAATTCATCATTTGAGGATTCTCAATGAAACGGAAATTACCAATACTACCGATTTCACCAGCAGCTAGTTTACCAGCTTCAGCATATTCCTGAACAGGAATGAATGCTGGTTTACTGTGGAAATCAGTCATATGGAGTAAAGTAAGTTTAAGTTCAGAACCTACATAAGCATACCTACAAGCACCAACAGTACGAGTATCAGTCATACGAGAACCCGAGATAATCTTAGTATCCTTTGGACAACGGTTGTTGTTAAGAGCAGTCTCTACACGAACAAGAGTTTCAAGGTCTAGCTCAGAAGCAGTAGAACCAGAGTCACCAGTAAGAGTAGAAGCTGAAGTAGCATCACCACCATAGAATACTACGTTAGCACCATTTAGAAGGTCAATCTGAATGCAATCTTCAACAACTTCGTTAGCAGCACGAAGTGTTTCTCTAGAAACATGCTGCATAAGTTCTGCATCATTGTCGAACTGAACTGAATCTTCAGTATATTCTTCAAAGAAGCCGAAGTTAGCAATACTAGCTTCAAGAGTTAGACGAGTGAAACCAACACGGTTTACTCTACCACCCTGTTCACCGATTACAGGAAGCTTACCACTAATAGTACCAACATCACGGCTAGAGCCATAGAGGTTACCACCGTTATTTACAGCAGCACCTTCTACAACAACCCAATCAGCAGCAGTAAGAGCAGCTACGGTTGTAGCATAGTCGGTAGTAAAAGCACCGATATTCTTAAAAATATCGTCAGCTTTAGCTTTTGCAGCAGTAAGAGCAGCAGTAGCATTTGCACCTGTACCTACAGCATAACGAGACATGCCAGAAGGGTCAGTAATGGTAATGGTAACTTCATCAGTAATAGAAGCACTAGTAGCATCAATACCTTGGTCATTAATGTTTCTATCATCCAGTAGAGGAATGTAATGGAAACGCTTAATAGTCTTACCATAGTGTTTAGGCATAGCAGTAGTATCAGCTAACTGACCAAAGTACTGCTCTTTTTTAAGGTCAATTAGAGCCTTACGTTGCCAATAAAAGGGAATCAGTTGTTCACCGATTGAAGATGGATTAGTAGGAGTACCATCATTATAAAGTCTAGGATTTTCAAAAGCCATTATTTTATTCCTTGTATATTATTTAGTGTGTTCTCCTTACTACACTAAATCTCTTGCTGAAAGTTTATTAAATTCTTCTTCAGGCATTGAAAGTATATCCTTAACAGTTAAAGTACTTCCTTGGTTCCCACCTTTAGTACGAACGGGAGCAGCTCTAGTTTTGTCTGGAATCGGTTTGGTAGTTCCTTTACTATCTTGAGAAGCTTTATTAGGTTTAGTTTCAGTAGATTTAGCTTGTTCCGCTACCATCTTTGTAACTACGTCTATATATGCTTCTATATCAGATTTTCCTTTGTACCTACCAAATGTTCTTTCTGTCTCTAGCCTATTCTGCACTTCATCGAATCTTCCCATTTCAATTTCTTCATGCAGAGCTTTCATAAGCGTAGGGTCTTTAAGTAATAAATCTTTACTCTTATTATCCCACTGCTTTGATAAAATCTCCTGAATTTTAGGCAGTGAGTTTTGAATATCTTGCATGACATCTGTAAACTCTACGTCTTCATCAGAAGCAATGTTATTTTTAGGAACATAATTAGTAGATTCCATATCTAAGTCTAATGGGTCTACTTCATGTTTTTTTAACAGTTTCTTAATAGCTTCCTTATCACCTTTATGTACGTCAATAAGGAAGTTTAAATCTTCTTCACCAATAGATGCTTTATTAAGTGACTCAACAGCTTTCTTTAAAGGAGCCATGAGTTGCATCTTTTTAGTGTAGTTAGCTCCCATTTGCATAAGACTAATTACATCTTCCGCAGTTTTAGGGGTAATCTCTTTACCGTTTGCTTTAAACGGTTTGAAGATAGCAGCATGAATAGCTTTAAGGTCTTCTTCCTTTACTTCTTGTTTAGGAGTAGTTTCCTTAGTTGCTATCTTCTCTTTCTTTTTATCATCATCTACAGGTTGTTTATCTTCTGTAGGTGTTTCTTTCTTTTCGATAGGTCTAACTTCTGCTTTAGTATCAGGTAATTTTCCACTGTTCATAAATTCAGTGAATTCATCATCACTCATAGCATCTAAAGCTTCTTTAGTTATCCTATCTTCATCTTTATCAGAACTATTGTCTGATTCGTCTACTTCTTGTGATTGCTCTTGGCTGTCATCAACATCAACATTAGAATTAACGTCATCATTAACACTGTTACCGTCATTTGAAGTACCCAAATCATCTGTATTTGTGTTCTGGTTATCAAGATTGTCTTGTTCCAGAGTATCTACATTTTGTTCCATTGTCATTGTTTAGTCCTTTTACTGTTCAACTATATCATAGGATTTAAGGCATTCATTTTCAGCTTCAGTGATATTTTCTAACTGGTTAACTGCCTGATTAGCAAGTTTATAAACATTATTTATATAAGTTTGAAAACGAGCTACACCATGCAGACTTTCCATTATTTCTTCTCTTTCTAAAGCTTTATTACCAGCTAGGTTAAGATTCTGTTCACCCAGTAATCCTACAAGTCTAGCTGCATAGTCCTTAACATAACCTTCTATAAACACTAGTTTGAAATCAGCGTTATTTACAAGACGTTTAAGAGCATCTGCTTTATCAATATACTTCTTGCAGTCTTCTCTCATTTCTGCACACTGTTCTAGTGTTACACTTTGTACATTACTCATTGGTTTATTACTCCTTTTAGTATTAAGTTTTAAACAACATATACTGGCTATAATGAATTCTTTTATTATTGTCAACTGTTAATAGGATTATTTTCTTTTGAAAATCTATCTTTAAACTGTAAACCCATTATTTGTTTTTCTAATTCTCTTTCTTGCTGTAGTCCACTAGCTTGTTCTACAAAGTCTAAGTCTAGCCTATCTTTTTCACTAGCAGTCTTACCAGCTTTAGCAAGTTCGTTAGCTGCTCTAGCAGCCTTGAGATTAATGTCTTCTTCATTTTCTCTAGCTTTAGCATACTCATTAGTAATTTGTGCTTTAAGTAATTCAACTTCAAGCATAGCTTTTTCTTGAGCAATAGGGTCAGGTTGAGGTTGAAACTCTTCTATCTGTTTAGCCAAATCAGGAATCTTTCTAAGATTAGCTATTTTAGAAAGAATCAACTTAGTTATCTCTAATGGTAATACTCCACCAGTTGTTTGTAGCATAAATGCTAGTTCACTAGCCTTTTGGTTATCAGCTTCAGCAGTAGATACACTTAAAGATAAATCAAAACTACCAGCTAGGTCACTTCGCTTAACAGCAACAAATTCTTCATCTGTTATTCTAATGATTTCTTCATCAGATAACCAGACGCTGTTCATAGCTATAACCTTTCTACCTATTTCTTTTAGGCCATCAGATAGTCTTCTAAGTATACCTAATTCTCTCTTAGCAGTAGCATCTAATGCGCTACGAATACCGCCTACAGAAGAGCCTAGAGCATCACCTGATATACCTCCAGTAAATGCTTTTACACCTGTTAATGCTTCAGCTTCATTATTCTGTAACTGAATCAATTCTAGTGCACTCCTAGGAATCTCTGGAATCTTAGTAGTAAATAAAGCATCCTTTACATTAGATACAGGATTATACTCAAAGTCTAAACCATCTTTAAACCGTTTAGCGTTGATAGGGTCAAGTAAATCTTTTCTAATGCCTTGTTGAGCATTAGCACTTCTACCTATTAGGTCAATCATAGACCTAGATACAGCACCAATAATATCTTGGTTATCTTTTAGTAGAGAAGCATCAGCATCTCCATAAACAGTATCATTATCAGGAGGTAGGTACTGTACTACTACGAAAGGCAACTGTTTATCAGGATAAGGATTCTCCTCTAAACGAATCATAGTATCACCTATCCAAGTAGCTACGATAGGTTTAACAATACCATCACTATTTATATCCCAATAACCCCAATACTCATAGGCTACTAGCTTTTGTCTTGGTTTATCATTAAACCTAAAACTAGGGTCATTGTTAAATTCAGAATCATAATAAGTAGTATCACTAGCATTAGAGTATTCTTTCTCTTGAATCTTCTCTAGATTACTATACCTACTATCCTTTTTAAGAGTAGATAGGTCAGTTAAAAATTTATCAATAATGAACTTAGCATTACCTACCTCACCTTCACATGAAGGGTCTATAATAACATTCCTGCTATCTCTAACTTGAAGTACAGGTCTGTTGATTACTTCTTTCTCTACATATTCAGAAGTAATACCTATTTGAATAGGTTCACCAGCTTCCATTATTTGTATAGCTTCTTCTTCAGGCATTTGACCTGATGCCACTAACTCTTGCAGTACTTGATAAAGTTCTTCAGGTGTTTGAGTGAATACAGGTACTTCATCAAGTACCGTATCTATCTCTGACTCCCAACTAAGCTTAACAATAGCCGTACCAGTGTTTACAGCAGTACGAATATACTTACCAATAAATTTTACTTTAGGGATGTCTACTCTAAACTGCTTATTCAAAATCATCATGTTCTGTTTAGCAGAATCGACATCTTGAAAAGTAACAGGGTTAACCATGAACATATCGTCAGTAGAAAGAAAAGGTTCCTCTAATGCTGAATATCTCCATTCATTTTGTTTACGTACTAGTTTAGGTTGAACCTTACTTCTACCTTCTTGGGGTTTGATTTTGGTTTCGCCTCTTAAAGCTGTAATCCAATCATTAACCTTATTAATATGCTGGTTATGATTAGGCATAGCTTCAGACAAATCACCCTTCAAATCCTTGACGGTAGGAGGGTTAGTCCAGTCTACTAAACTACTAACATCTGAATCTATTGATAGATAATCATTAGATATTGATTCTTCTGCTTGACTCATATTATTTCTCTTTATTCTTCATCATCGCTATGCTGATGCTTACTACAATAAGATGTACCATTATCTACAGCTCTGTTAACTACTTTTGTTACAGTAGCGTTTATTATCTTGGGCCAATGCTTTAAAATGAAATCAGGTAATCCAAACGCACCTAAACCACCTAACATAATGTTTAAATTCTTTGAGAACTTACCTAGTTCTTGTAGATATTCACAAAGAGGAAAGGCAATAAATAAGCCTATACCTATAGACAGTAGACACCTACCAAATCTATAGGATGGAGACCTATTAGGAGTATTACTAAAGGCAAAGAATCCTAGGACAGAACCTATGAATGCCCATACTCCTATGAATATAACATCAGCTAAATAAAGGGTCATATAAAGTACTTCTTTAATAAATCAGGTAAGTAGTTATAACAAATGCTACTATAGCTCCTATTAATCCGATTCTACTCCAACGAGCAGTACGTTCAAACTTCTTAATGTATTCACAATTATTACATGCACCTTTAATGCCATTAAGGGTTCTATGCTCAAATATCGGACAAGTAGTACTTCTATAACACACGGGTTAATCCTTTTTACTGTGTTTGTCTATTATAGTTTCCAATAGCTTAGTATACTCTATTAACTTAAGTAAGTATACAGGTGTAGTATCAGTAGGTAAATAGACAGGTCGTTTAGGTCTTTGTAGCTTATATACTACAGGTACTTTGACTTCTTGATGTTCTGTTATGTAGATTGTTTGTGGTTTAGCACAACCCATTAATAATAACATACATAACAGTAAGCTTACACTAATTAGTTTCATTAGCGAAGTCCTTCATAACTCTAGTCATTATTTTGAGTTGATTCGTAGGTGTTGAATCTTGTCTCAGTTCTTTATTAATTTGTTCTTGTTGAGTGAACCTAGCTGCTTGTAACTCTTTTTCTTTTTCACTTACTATTCTAGTATAACTAGCTACATCTAGTTTAAAGCTAGTTATTTGTTGATTCTGTTGTCTAATAGTTTCTTTAGCTGTTAGACGTTCTCGTTCATACAAGCTATCGTTTTGTTCACTAACTGCTTTTACATCTGCTACTTCTTTAACCAAGCCTTTATTTTCGGAATATAGAATCCCTACAGTTAGTAACAGAAGTAAACAGATAGTGCTAAGTATAGGTAGCGCATACTTAGTTATATAGGGTATTATGGAGCTAACAATAGTTGTCCACATATTACAACTCTATTTGATAGTGTGGCATATCAACAAAGCTTTTCCAATCACCACCCCATGTAATAGTAATACCAAGCTCATTAGCAGCAGCTTTCATAGCTTTAGCTATCTTAGCCCACTGATTATGAGGTGCATTAACTTGTACTTTACCACTATAGAAAGGATATAAATCAACTGCTCTACCACCATTACTGTTAGGTATGTGGTATGAGTTCATAGTTTTAGACTTACCTTGCTTTACTAATTCAACTTGTCGTTCCTTGGTACGAATACCTTCTACCACTGTAAAGTCAATTTCAGAGAGTTCTAAGGCCCTATGTACAACCTTTACAAGGTCTTCGTTTACACCAACTAGATTATTTAAACTACGTTTACTGAAAGAAAATTTACTCATTACCTAACCCCAGCTGTTACTATACTTCCAACTTCTTGAATGCTTAATGCTAATGCCTCTTTCAATTCTGCTAACTGTATTAGTTTAACTGTATTATCAGCTAGCTTCCAATACTCTTCAGTTCTCCCAATAACATCAGCTGAAATAATAGCACTAGTCATGTTATTTCTAGCAGTTTCGTTACCATCAAAAGTATTACCATTTTGAGTAGTAACTACAATTGTTCGTAACTTGTACTCTTTTTCAGTCTTAAGTAGTACTTCATCCGATACAGGATGAGGGAGCTTAAATTGTATGTACTCAAACATTGATACACCATTACTATTTTCGTCACTATAACTAATGTCCTTAATACCTAAATTAAGATATGTTTTGTCTCCTATTACCTGAACTTTATCAGGTCTTTCATTACTTTGTACTTTCATTAATTGTCTCCTTATATTTTTTAAGTAAGTTATATCCATTACAATGGATTAACCAGCCATAGTAGCTTGGGTAAGCTTCAGCGGATACAGATACCAACATCCTTCTTTTTATGCTCTCTCTTAATAGGGTGTACTTCATATAAAACACATAGCCTACAAAGTCTACTCCTCTGCTCTCTACCTCAAACAGTTGCTCGTTACTTTTTACTTCTAGTCTAAGCTTAGAAAGTTCACACTTAATTGGTTCTATGTAACTTACTAGCTCATCTTTGCTCTCACTTATCAATACTATATCATCGCAGTATCTAAAGTAATACTTACATCTTAAAACCTCTTTTACGTAGTGGTCGAAGTATGTTAGATACAAGTTACCTAAGAACTGACTCAAGTAGTTTCCGATAGGCACTCCTTCCGTACTGTTTATGATATCATCCAATAACCATAAAGTATCTTTACACTTTATTTTTCTTCTGACTATACTCTTCATTATATCATTGTTTATAGATGGGTAGAATTTACTGATATCTATTTTATAACAATATAAGAACTCAGCATTACTTTTGGTAACCTTTTCTACGTCACGTTTACATTTGTGTATACCTCTACCCTTAATGCTTTGGTATGTATGAGTTATAAACGTCTTTTTCCATATAGGCTCTAATACCTGCATTATAGCATGATGTATTATCCTATCTGGAAAGTAAGGCAATACAAAGATTTCTCTTACCTTACCTCTATCATTCTTCGTCTTTACTTTATATTCACTTGTAGTAAACGTTTTATTGACTAGTATATCCTGTATCATTTTACAGTACTTATCAACATCTTTGTCTACTTTTACAACTTCTTCATATTTCTTTTTACCTCTACTAGCATTCTTATGAGCTAGTCTTAAATTATCCATTGATACTATGTCATCAAATAAATATGAGTATCTCTTCATTCATTAAACTTTGTCTGTCTGATTATCTCTGAGTCTTCGCATATTTCTATCTACCAACACATTATGAGATTTGTTATTTCGTTCCACTACATTAGTGAGGCAATTACTCTTTGACATTTTTTATAATCAGCTAACCTAGCGTCAATATTCACATTCACATTAGAAGTGGCATTATTCACATTCAAGTAGAATGTACCATCTAGAGTACCGTTATTCGTATTACCACTGAATAAAGTAATTGCCTGCTCAGTTTAGCGTCATGAGTCAGGACGAACTATTACCGAGACAACCCAGCGCCA
>RRZU010470597.1_pt1 | contig 72491 bp, 64 predicted proteins | sample 2165561 | NCBI WGS metagenome assembly RRZU01 (sample SAMN10456909, study PRJNA506462) | wastewater metagenome | isolation source: wastewater sludge | place: USA: Moscow, Idaho
GATATAACCCCGATTCCTCATAACGGAACTCGTCCACCGAAAAAACGTCGCGTATAAGGAGACTTTCATGGCCCGTTATCTAGGTCCAAAATTAAAACTTTCTCGTCGTGAAGGTACTGATTTACAATTAAAATCAGGCGTTAAAGCGTACGAAGAAAAAACTAAAAAAGCTGACCGTGCCCCTGGTCAACATGGTAATCCACGTAGTAAAACCACTGAATACTGTGCACAGTTGCGTGAAAAACAAAAAGTAAAACGTATGTACGGTGTGTTAGAACGTCAGTTTGCTAACTACTACCAAGAAGCAGCACGTATGCGTGGTGCCACAGGTGAAAACTTGTTGCAAATGCTAGAACGCCGTTTAGACAATGTCGTGTATCGTATGGGCTTTGGTGCGACTCGTGCAGAAGCACGCCAACTAGTAAGTCACCGTGCTATTTTAGTAAAAAAAGCAGGTCGTGATGAATTTGTTCGTGTAAATATTCCATCAATCCAGTTGCAAGACGGGGATGTAATTGCTGTACACGAAAAAGCCAAAGAGCAATTGCGCATCAAAAATGCCATTGAACTTGCGGGTCAACGTGGCACCCCAACGTGGTTAGAAGTTGACCATAGCAAACTTCAAGGTACTTTCAAACAGGCTCCTGATCGTGCTGATTTACCAAGCGAAATCAATGAGAGCTTGATTGTTGAGTTGTACTCTAAATAATTAATTTTACTATAAAGTCGAGGTGACAAATGATGCTAAATGCTACTGAGTTTCTTACACCGAACGCCATTCATGTGGATACGGTCAACGAAACACATGCCAAAGTCACGCTCGAACCGTTAGAACGAGGTTTTGGGCATACTTTAGGTAATGCCCTACGTCGTATTTTGTTATCTTCATTGCCAGGTGCAGCTGTGATTGAAGCTGAGATCGAAGGCGTTGATCATGAATATTCGACCCTTGAAGGGTTGCAAGAAGATGTGTTAGACCTTTTATTAAATCTAAAAGGTTTGGCTATTCAGTTGCATGATCAAAATGAAGTGTTCTTGACTCTTGATAAGCAAGGTCCTGGTACAGTATTGGCGTCAGATATTGAATTACCACACAACGTGGAAATCATTAATCCTGAGTTGGTATTAGGTACGTTAAGTGATCGTGGTCATTTAAAAATGCGTTTACGTGTGGCAGTGGGTCGTGGTTATGAGCCTGCGAACGTGCGTAAAGATGCTGGTGACAATAAAGCAATCGGTCGTTTAAAATTGGACGCTAGTTATAGCCCAATTTTGCGTGTGGCATACCAAGTTGAAAATGCCCGCGTTGAACAGCGTACTGATCTTGACCGTTTGGTGATTGAACTTGAAACCAATGGTACAATTGATCCAGAAGAAGCGATTCGTAAAGCAGCAACCATTTTGCAACAACAAATTGCTGTTTTTGTTGATCTAGAAGCTGAAACTACCCCAGAGCCTGTTAAAGAAAAAGAAGAAGTCGACCCTGTGCTTTTACGCCCAGTAGATGACTTAGAATTAACGGTTCGCTCAGCAAATTGCTTGAAAGCGGAAAATATCTATTACATTGGCGATTTGGTACAACGCACCGAAACTGAGTTGTTAAAAACCCCAAATCTAGGTAAGAAATCATTAACTGAAATCAAGGATGTGTTAGCATCTAAAGATTTAGAGCTAGGTATGCGTCTAGAAAACTGGCCACCTGCTGATCTACGCGTTGATGATCGCTTCTCTTACCGTAGCCGTTAAAATTTAAAGGAAGTTTGACCATGCGACATCGTAACAGCGGAGTTAAGTTGGGTCGTACCAGCAGCCATCGTAAGGCCATGTTCCAAAATATGACTAACTCACTTTTTGAACATGAACTCATTAAAACTACTCTTCCAAAAGCTAAAGAGCTTCGCCGTGTGGCAGAACCGCTCATCACTTTGGCTAAAGAAGATTCGGTAGCTAACCGTCGTTTAGCGTTTAATCGCTTACGTAGCAAAGCGGTAGTGGGTAAACTATTCACTACTCTAGGACCACGCTATAAAGCGCGTCCAGGCGGTTATTTGCGTATTATTAAGTGCGGCTACCGTGATGGTGATGCAGCGCCTATGGCTTATGTAGAATTAGTTGATCGTGACTAGTCTTTAGGCCTTGAGTGAGCATTCAATAAAACCCCATAGGTATTTTACTTGTGGGGTTTTATTTTTGTGGGCGGCATAAATGCATGAGGTTGGCTTAAGGAAAATAGATGGATATAACCTTTCAAACAATGGTGTTATTGACCGTGGTAGCCGCTGTGGCGGGGTTTGTGGATGCCATGGCAGGTGGCGGTGGGTTATTGACTATTCCTGCGATGCTCATGGCAAATATTCCACCTTTATTAACGTTGGGTACTAATAAGTTACAAGCCACGGCAGGGTCGCTGTCTGCTTCTATTACTATGGTCAAAAAAGGTTTAATTCACCCAAAACAGGTATGGCGTTCTGTATTTGCCTGCTTTATAGGTGCAACTGTGGGGGCAGTGGCTGTTCAGTTATCGCCGCCTGATTTATTAACCAGGGTCATTCCTTTTTTAATCGCTTTAATTGGGCTTTATTATTTATTTGCGCCCAATTCTGGGGAGATTACGTCGGAACCACGTGTCAATAAGAAGACTTGGCAGTATGGTATTGCCCCTCTGATTGGGTTCTATGATGGTTATTTGGGACCAGGTACAGGAATGTTTTTTGCGCTGGGGGGGATTGCGTTGCGGGGTTTGGATATGATTACGGCGACCGCAAATGCCAAGATATTAAATTTTACCAGTAATGTGGCTTCTCTGGTATTTTTTGTGTTGGGTGGTAAGGTACTTTGGTCGGTAGGGCTGATGATGATGCTAGGGCAGATGATAGGCGCGAGTTTGGGTGCTCATGTGGCGGTACGCGGCGGCGTTAAGTTTATTCGTCCCTTGATTGTGGTGATGTGCTTTGCTATGTTAGCTAAGTATGTGTTCTTTTAAAATTGACAGTTAATAATAATGTTGGCATGAGATGGTGAATATGACCACAGAAATGATTTTGAGTATTTTTTTGGGGATTGGGTTGGCGGCAAGTTCGGGCTTTCGGGTTTTTGTGCCATTATTTGCGCTAAGCTGTGCTGCTTATTTTGGTGTGTTACCACTCAATGAGAGTTGGCAATGGGTCGCATCTACCCCTGCGTTGATTATTCTGGGGGTGGCAAGTATTGTGGAGTCGATTAGTTATTTGGTGCCATATGTGGATCATGTGTTAGATACGATTGCGGTGCCATTGGCAGGCGTTGCAGGTACGATGGTTATGTCACTTCGTCGGTGATAATATCACTTGTGTTAGAGTGCCATTGGCAGGCGTTGCAGGTACGATGGTTATGGCCTCTACGTTGTCGGATATGAGTCCTGCGTTGACTTGGGCGCTGGCAATTGTGGCAGGCGGTGGGGCAGCGGCTACTATTAGGGGGGCGGCAGCTACCACGCGGGTAGCTTCTACAGCTACTACAGGCGGTTTGGGTAATCCTGTGGTGTCCGTGGCAGAAACGGGCACAGCAGTTGGGTTGTCGTTATTGGCGATTTTCTCGCCTATTTTTGCGGTGATTGCGCTGGTGATAGGCTTGTTGATGCTGATTTGGGCGGTAAGTAAAATAAAAGGACGGGTAAATCGCCGTTAGTCTAAAAAAGCGCGGTTAGTTAAATTCTCCAAGTTCTTGTAGTGATTGGGTGGTATCCTGTCCCACGATGATATGATCGACCAGTGTTAAATCAACCCACTGACAAGCATTTTTTAGGTGTTGGGTGAGTTCGATATCCGCTTTTGACGGCTGTGCCGAGGTAGTCGGGTGGTTATGCGCGATAATCAGCTGACTGGCACCATATTTTAATGCTTGTCTGAGCACTTCTCGGACGCAAACTGAGCAAGATGACATACCACCTGTAAATAAGATTTCAAACTGTATTAAAGTGAGTTCATTGGTCAAAAATAAGACTGCAAACACTTCTCGTGGTAGCGGGCGTAGTTGGGTGGTGAGATAGTCTTTGACCAGTTGGCTGCTATTTAGGCTTGGGGCTTGTTTGACTTGGGTGGCTAGGTAGCGTTTTGCCATTTCAAGGCTAGCTAAAAGCTGGGTGTATTTTGCGATACCTATCCCATGACAAGCCATCACTTCCTCACTGGGAGCGGCGAGTAACTGGGCAAGACTGCCAAATTTTTCGATAAGTTGCCGCCCAAGTTCTATGGCAGATTGGTTTTTTGTGCCTGTTCTTAAAAAAATAGCTAAGATTTCACTATCTGATAAGCTTTGCGCCCCCTTGAGTAGCATTTTTTCACGCGGTCTTTCATCCATGTGCCAATCTTTGATCGACATTATTTCACGCCTTCTAAAAATATTGGCTAAATCATACCTAAGTTGATGAAAAATTGTTACTATATTCGCAATTTTTTTTGTTAGTTGTGATTATGAAAAATATTATTATTGCGGTAACAGGCGGTATTGCCGCTTATAAGGCGGCCTCTTTTGCGCGGTTGTTGGTCAAAGAGGGCTATCAAGTACGGGTTATTATGACGGCAGCGGCGAAAGCGTTTGTTAGTCCTTTAACGTTTCAGGCATTAACAGGTCATGCCGTGCACAGCGAGTTATTGGATGAAACCGCAGAGCTTGGTATGGGTCATATTGAATTGGCAAAATGGGCGGATCTTATCGTGGTTGCCCCTGCTACGGCAAATACCATCGCTAAGCTTGCAATGGGTTTAGCAGATAACTTATTGACTACGGTATGCCTTGCCACGGTGGCACCTATTGTGGTGGCGCCTGCCATGAACCAGCAGATGTGGCATAATAATGCCGTAAAGCTTAATATCCAAACGTTACAGGATTTGGATTATGAGGTGATTGAGCCTGCCAGTGGGGCGCAAGCTTGCGGTGACGTGGGCGAAGGTAGATTGCCTGAGCCTGAGTACTTACTTGAATATGTGCAATACTTTATTGATCGTCAGCAGACACCGCAAGTACTGCTTGGCAAAAATGTGACTATTACCGCAGGGGCAACGGTTGAAGCTATTGACCCTGTGCGTTTTTTATCCAACCACTCGACGGGAAAAATGGGGTTTGCCTTGGCAAAGGCCTGCCGCAATGCAGGGGCAAACGTGACCTTGATTGCAGGGGGAAAAGTACAATTACCCACACCGCTGTTTGTTGAGCGCATAGATGTGCTATCGGCACAAGAAATGCTACAAGCGGCGCGTGAGTGTGCTCAGGGTGTGGTACAAAATTGTTGTGATGACCATGATCACGACCATGAGCACGATCACGACCATAACCATCATCACCATACGCATGATGAATTTGGAAACGATGTTGAAAGTGAACCTGTGCGAACGGCGACTGATATTTTTATTGCCACCGCGGCGGTTGCTGATTATCGTACCCGCGATGTGGTACCACAAAAAATCAAAAAAACCCAAGAACAAATGTCACTGGACTTGGTCAAAAACCCTGATATTTTGGCAACCATAGCCACAGAATTTGCAGACGTGTTTGTGGTAGGCTTTGCTGCCGAAACCCAAGATGTGGAAAAATATGCCAAAGACAAGCTAAATGCCAAAAATTTGGATATGATCGCTTGCAATGATGTGTCACGTAAAGATATCGGATTTGGGAGCGATGACAATGCCATGACGGTATTTTTTCATGACAAGGTAGATGGGGTAACACTCGCTAAAGCCAGTAAGGCGCATATTGCGCAGCAATTGGTACAATTGATTGGGACTGCCATGACAACATAGCTGGCTTATTGTATAAAGAGATGAAGATAAAAAAAGCTGAAATGTGATGTTTCAGCTTTTTTTATTTTGGGTTTTGTCTTGTGGCTATTGGTAGAGCCGATTTGCTTATTGACAAGATTTTAGCTGTAGCGCTCTGTCATACAAGGCATTTTTTTTTGCCCCTGTAATATCGCTGGCAAGTTGTGCGGCTTTTTTGACCGATAAATCTTGTAATAGTCGTCTAAGTAGGTCATCGTATTTGTCTGCTTCATTGTCTGATGCCGTGGCACCTGCAACCACCAAAACCATTTCCCCTTTTTGTTGATGACTATCGTTTTCCACAAAAACCTTTAGCGCGCTCAGCGTAGCAGGGTAGATTGTCTCAAATGTCTTGGTGATTTCACGGCAAAAAGTCACTTCACGTTCACCGCCCAATACCTCAATTAAGTCATCAAGGCAGTCTAAAATTCGATGGGGTGCTTCATAAAAAATTAACGTGGCAGTTAGCGCCTTGATTTTTGCTAACTCACTTTGTCTTGCTACGGTTTTGGCAGGCAAGAAGCCATAAAAATAAAACTTATCTGACGGCAAACCCGCTACCGATAAAGCCGCAATTGCCGCTACGGCACCCACTACAGGGGAGACTTTCACGTTGTTTTGGTGACAGGCGCGTACCAAGCGAAAACCTGGATCGCTAATAAGCGGGGTGCCTGCGTCTGATATGAGGGCAATATTTTTACCTTGTTGTAGCATCTCAATGAGTTTTGGGGTTTGGACTTCGGCATTATGGTCGTGGTACGCCCATGTTTTGGTAGTAATATTAAAATGGTTTAATAGTTTGCCTGAGGTGCGTGTGTCCTCACAGGCGATGAGATCGACACTTTTTAGGCAATCGATGGCATGGGCGGTAATGTCGGATAGATTGCCGATGGGGGTAGCAACAATATATAGTGTGCCTGTGCTTGCGGTCATTTTTTTTCTCAAAGTTTGCAAAATCTTGTTATCATTATAAGCGATTCGTTTTTAGAAAACACATTTATGAAGCTTACTGCCCCAAAACAGCGCCAAGGCGAATACTTTGAAGACTTGGCAAAACACTATCTTGAACAACATGGTCTAATAACTGTTGCCAAAAATTGGCATTATAAAAACATGGGTGAAATTGATTTGGTGATGCAGGCGCCTAGCACAAACACCTTGGTCATTGTGGAGGTACGGCAGCGCAAAGTGAGCCAATTTGGCAGTGCCAGTGACAGCATCAGCACGGCAAAACAACGTAAACTCATCAAGGTTACACAGGTATTTTTGCAGTGTCATCCGCAGTTTGATAATTATGATATACGTTTTGACGTAGTGTGTTTTCAAGGGGCTGCCACCAAGCCGCAAGTGCCATTGGATTGGACGTGGATTCAGGCGGCATTTATGAGTGGGGGATGAGGCACGGCGTACTAGGATAATCACAAGATTTTGCCAAGTTTTACCAAAATTATGCTATGCTATTGGTAATTTTATGACTACTTTTTATAATGCGTTTTTCACTAGGTAAGCCCCATGAATGCTCAAGATTTAATCAATTTACTCCAATTGCAGTTACCCAATGCCACAATTGACGCGGCAAATGAAGGCAATAAGTTTGATGTCCGTGTTATTGATGACAGCTTTGAAGGCAAGCGTTTAGTTGCCCGTCAGCAGGTCATTTTGGCTTTGGTCAAAGATAAAATTGCTTCTGGTGAAATCCATGCCCTAAATATTCAAGCGTTAACCCATGCCGAGTGGCAAGTTAAACAACAAGCACAATAAAGGGATGAGTTGATGGATAAATTTTTAATAACAGGCGGCACGCCAATTAATGGCGAAGTGACCATTTCTGGGGCAAAAAATGCTGCCTTGCCGCTGCTTGCGGCAATGATTTTGGGCGAAACCCCCACTACCTTAACCAACGTCCCCACCCTAAAAGATGTCACCACGTTGGTCAAATTAATTGAAGGCATGGGCATCACCATTAGCAAGCAAGGTGATACCGTAACCTGTGACACGGCTACTATCAATAGCTACTATGCGCCCTATGATCTTGTCAAAACCATGCGCGCCTCCATCTTGGTACTAGGCCCGCTGCTGGCAAGATTTGGACAAGCTGAAGTATCATTACCGGGTGGCTGTGCCATCGGTTCGCGTCCTGTCGATCAGCATTTAAAAGCCCTAGAAGCCATGGGTGCTACCATTAGCGTGGAAAATGGCTATGTCAAAGCCAAAGCCCCTGCAAGTGGTAGACTCAAAGGCTGCCACTTTACCTTTGACATGGTCACGGTGGGTGGTACAGAAAACACCATCATGGCAGCGGCACTGGCTGAAGGTACCACTCACCTTGAAAACTGCGCACGTGAGCCAGAAGTGGTTGATTTGGCAAATATGCTGGTCAAAATGGGAGCAAAAATCGAAGGGATTGGCACCGCTTATATGACCATCACGGGGGTGGAAAAACTACAAGGCTGTGAGTATTCGGTAGTGCCAGACCGCATTGAAACGGGCTCATACCTTGCGCTTGCTATGATGACAAGCGGTGAAGTAACCGCCAAAAAAACCGACGCCAGTTTAATGCAGTCGGTACTCAAAAAATTTGAGGAAATGGGCGCAACGGTCACCGTGGGAGATGACTGGATTAATGTAAAAATGACCAGCCGCCCCAAAGCCGTCGATATTCGCACCCTGCCGCACCCCGCTTTTCCAACCGATATGCAAGCGCAGCTCATGACGGTAGCTTGCGTTGCAGAAGGCACCAGCACCATTATCGAAAATATTTTTGAAAATCGTTATATGCACGTGCCTGAACTTCAACGCATGGGCGCCAATATTAAAGTAGACGGTCATACGGCAGTGGTGAAAGGGGTGGACAAATTAACCGCCGCCCCTGTGATGGCAACGGATTTACGCGCGTCAATGTCATTGGTTATGGCTGCTGTGGCAGCAGACGGACAGACCACCATTGAACGTATTTATCATATTGACCGTGGCTATGAAAAAGTTGAAGAAAAACTTCGTGGGCTAGGTGTCAAGATTGAGCGAATCAAAGGCGAATAAACAACCATGGTAGATGATATACAAGAAAATTATACGGGTTTGACTTTGGCATTGTCCAAAGGCCGAATTTTAAAAGAAACCTTGCCGATGCTCAGCAGTGCAGGGGTAGAGCTGCTAGAAGATCCCGACCAATCGCGCAAACTCATTTTTCCTACTACCCATCCACAGGTGCGCGTCTTGATCTTACGGGCAAGTGACGTACCCACCTATGTAGAACACGGCGCTGCAGACTTTGGGGTGGCTGGCAAAGATGTGCTCCTAGAACACGGCTCCTCCAACCTTTATGAATTATTAGACCTGCAGATTGCCAAATGTCGCCTCATGACCGCAGGCAAAGTTGGATTGACACTGCCCAATCGCCGTTTGCGTATTGCCACAAAATACGTCAATGTGACGCGTGCTTATTTTGCCAGTCGTGGTGAGCAAGTGGATGTGATAAAACTGTACGGTTCTATGGAGCTTGCGCCCTTGGTGGGGCTAGGTGACTTAATTGTCGACGTGGTTGATACGGGTAACACCTTGCGCGCGAATGGGTTAGAACCACGCCAAGAAATTTGCCAAGTGTCATCTAGACTCATCGTCAATCAGGTGAGTTATAAGCGTAAGTTTGCGTTACTTGAGCCTATTTTGGAGAGTTTTAAACAAAGTGTGGCTCGGCCATAACCCTAGCCATAGTCATTGTGGCAATCAATCATGAGTGTTCGATTTTATTTCATCGTATAGGGGCAGTTTTTATGCGTACTTTATCTACCTTAGATTCCAATTTTGACGCACAGCTGACCGCGCTGCTGGCGTTTGAAACGGTGAATGACCCACAGCTACTTGCCACGGTGGATGATATTATTGCCCAAGTGCGACAAGGTGGGGATGCGGTTGTGCTAACGCTGACCCAGCGTTTTGATCATCACCCTGCCACAGAATTTTCTGCTCTTGAATTGTCATCTGCTCAGTTAAAGCAAGCCTTTGATAATCTGTCTGAGGAGATTAAATCGGCACTGGAGCTTGCAGCCACGCGGGTTCAATCCTTTCATGAGCGCCAAGTGCAAAACAGCTGGCAATACCAAGATGAGCTTGGCAATACCTTAGGTCAACAAGTGACAGCATTGGATAAAGTAGGGATTTATGTGCCTGGCGGCTTGGCAAGCTATCCTTCTAGTGTGTTGATGAACGCCATTCCCGCTAAAGTTGCAGGAGTGGGCGAGATTATCATGGTTGTGCCAGCCCCGCACGGTGAATTAAATCCGCTGGTATTGGCTGCTGCTTATTTGGCGGGTGTGGATCGGGTGTTTACTATTGGCGGCGCGCAGGCAGTGGCAGCGCTGGCATACGGTACGCAAAGCATCCCACAAGTTGATAAAATTACTGGGCCTGGCAACAAATACGTGGCAGCCGCCAAACGTGCGGTATTTGGGCAAGTAGGCATTGATATGATTGCTGGTCCTTCTGAGGTATTGGTGTATGCTGAAGGCAGCTGTCAAGACCGCGCCGACTGGTTAGCCATGGATTTATTATCACAAGCGGAGCACGATACCGTGGCACAAGCAATTTTTGTGACCACGAGTGAGACTTTGCTTAACCAAGTGGCTCAAGAAATTGATAAAGCGCTTACCCACTTACCCAAAGCCGATATTGCCAAACAATCAATTGCCAATCGTGGGGCGCTAATATTGGTAAAAGACCGTGCGGAAGGGGTGGCAATAATTAATCGCATTGCTCCTGAGCATTTGGAATTGTCTGTTGATGATCCAAGTAGTATGTTGGCGGAGATTCGCCATGCGGGCGCGATATTTATGGGGCGTTATACCCCCGAAGCTATTGGCGACTATTGTGCAGGACCTAACCACGTATTACCCACATCAGGTACTGCACGCTTTAGCTCACCACTAGGGGTCTATGATTTTCAGAAAAAATCATCGATTATTTATTGTACAGCGGCGGGTAGCCAGCTGCTAGCAAAAACAGCCAGTGCTCTGGCGGTAGAAGAAAACTTGGCAGCACATGCACAATCTGCCAATTATCGCCTAAGCTAGTATCGCCTAAGCTAGGCTGCAACTATCGTTAATGTCATGGTCATGGTAGCAAAAAATAGATACCCGACTGGCAGCAATACGCAATGGCACACAAACAGTGATAAATTGTCATTGATTTTTTGGCATGATTTGCTATGTTAGCGCATGCCGTATTGGTGACGATATCAACGCATAATTAGGCAAAAATTGCGCAGGCGAGCAAGGTGGATGTCATTAAACCACCGCTGACGCCTATGATTGCTGATGTCGATGTGATCCACTCTAACATTTAATTTTTTGTGGGATATTTATTGCTATTTTTTTAGGGTAAATATTCCTACTGATATAACAAAGGCTACTAATAAATCTCCTATGATTGAACTTCTTACTGACCCGTCGGCATGGCTGGGTCTTGCTACCTTGGTTGTCTTAGAAATTGTGCTAGGCATTGACAATCTGGTTTTTATTGCCATTTTAGCTAATAAATTGCCGCCACATCAACGTGCCAAAGCCCGAAACATGGGGCTTGGATTGGCGCTCATTATGCGACTTATTTTATTGTCCATGATGTCTTGGCTGATCACGTTAACTGACCCTGTCGCTACTTTGGGTAGTTTTGATCTGTCGGTACGCGATATTATTTTGTTGGTGGGCGGGGTGTTTTTGCTGATCAAAGGCACCATGGAACTGCACGAACGTCTTGAAGGCAAGCCTGAACATATCAGTGAAAGTAAAGTGCATGCGGGGTTTGCTGCGGTAGTAGCGCAGATTGTTATTTTAGATGCGGTGTTCTCATTTGATGCGGTGATTACTGCCGTGGGTATGGCAAAGCATCTTGAAATTATGATGGCTGCCGTAATTATTGCTATGGCACTTATGGTATTAGCTGCCAAAACCTTGACCGAGTTTGTTGGTAAGCACCCTACGGTGGTGATCTTATGTCTAAGCTTTTTGATGATGATCGGTTTTAGCCTGGTGGTTGAAGGACTTGGTTTTCATATACCTAAAGGTTATTTGTATGCGGCGATTGGTTTTTCTATTCTCATTGAAATGTTCAACCAATTTGCGATTCGTAACCGTACCAAATATGAAAGTCAGATTCCCATCCGTGACCGTACTGCCGACGCTATTTTAAAACTAATGGGCGGTAAGACCCAAGAAAACACGGTCACCCCCGAAAACAACGCTGAAGCTTTTGACTTTGATAGTATGCCATTTGCCCAAGAAGAACGTTACATGATTAGTGGGGTGCTAGCGCTCAATGAACGTGATGTTCAAACCATCATGACACCGCGTAACGAAATATCATGGGTGAACATTAACGGCAGCCATGAGGAAATGCGCGCGCAGCTACTAGACACGCCGCACAGCCTGTTTCCTGTATGCCGAGATAATATTGACAAAGTGCTTGGCGTGGTGCGGGCTAAAGATATTCTATCGCTGCTTGACAATGGTATTATGGACATCGAGAATGCCATCAAGCCGTTGCTTGCCAAACAGCAGCCAGTTTTTGTATCAGAACGTATTGATAACCTAAAACTCCTTAACATGCTCAAAAAAGCCAAAGGCAATTTGGCGATGGTGATTGATGAATATGGGCAAGTAGCGGGGCTAGTAACTCCACTAGATGTTCTTGAAGCAATTGCAGGTGAGTTCCCTGATGAGGACGAAACCCTAGAAATTATTGCTTATGAGGATTATTGGATTGTGGATGGTACCGCAAGCCTGCACCAGCTGCGTCTTGAACTTGAGGAGCCAGAGTTGTTACTAGATGCCGATCAATTTACGATTGGTGGTTATTTGATTTCACAATTGCCAGACATGCCAGAGGTGGATCAAAGTATCGTGCTGGATCACTATAAATTTACTATTCTAGAGATTTCCACCTCTCGAATTTTAAAATTAAAAGTAGAAAAACAAACACCAATGGTGGCAATGGTATAACTACCATGACAACCCAGGTTAGCTTGTTGGCACAAAAAAGGATGGCTTGGCAATCCTTTTTTGTTTATCAATGTATCAAGGTTAATTTATAAAAAAACGTTGTAACCCTGCCAGTAGCAAATCTTGCTGAATCTGTACAGGTGCCAATAGATGCGGCGCAAACGTGGCGGCATCCCCGCCTGTTATGGTAATATTAAAGTCAGAATAATGACGAATCGTTTCATTAATTGCCCCCACAATCGACAATAAAATACCGCGATGTACCGCGTCTTGGGTATTGGTACCCGAGGCAATACTATCAAACGTGCCCTCTATAATACTAATCTGGCGCGTACCCGAAAATAGGGATTCGCGCTGCAAATAAATACTGGGAAAAATATAACCGCCCAAATGATGACCGTATTCGATTAAATCAATAGTCAATGCCGTCCCACAGCCAATCACACACTGTTTTTGGTGTTTGTCGACCGCACCCAACATCTGTAGCCAGCGATCTACCCCAAGCTGGGCTTGGTTATAGTTGCTAGACATCAGCGCGTGTTTGGCATTGACCTGAGCAAATGCCAAGGGTTTGTTAAGGCGCTCAAGGCTTGCCGCAACGTCATTATTAACCGCTTGCCCGAGCACTGAGGATACCCCAATAAAGTCTGGGTTTAGACGTTCTAGCCGAAACGTCAGTCCTTTTAACAGCTCCGCGGGTGATTGTAAATGCTGCTCGGCGGCGTGGTCAAGCACGTGACCATCGTCATCAGTGAGCCAGTATTTTAGCCGCGTGTTGCCTAAATCAAGCCAAAGGTTTGTCATCGTTATTACCTTTTAGGGTCTTTAGTAAGGGTCGGTTGCTAGGGTGATAAAACTTGGATCGTGCCTGTCCAAATTTGCCGTATGCTGCCGTCTGCGTCCGCTACTAGCAAACAGCCGCGCTCATCAATGCCATTGGCGGTACCGCTGATTGCTTGCTGAGCAATGGGCGCGGTGATATGTAATAATTTATCTTTGAGTACATCTTGTTGGTCAAATGCCGCTATAAATTCAGTCATAGCAGTTGGTGCAGCAAAACCATTAAACTGGGCAAGTGCTTGCATAATTGCCGCAACCATAGGGGCATATAATGGCTGCACGGATAGCGGTTTGTTGGTTAGATCTTGCAAGCTAACAGCTTGATAATTAAGACCTTCTTGGGTTTTATTGGTGAGGGTGGGGGCGTGCATTACATTGAGCCCAACCCCGACTACTACCCCAAGCAGGGTACCTGCAACGCTGACAGGCTCAATTAAGATACCCGCAATTTTTTGAAACGGTATGTGCGCCCCCGCTTTTTTATCATAAAACCCCACATCATTGACCCATTTGACCCCAATACGAGGTAACTGCTGCTGCTCACGGTGCTGATTGATATCTTGTATCACGCTCATTTGGCTAAGCTGATAGCCCACACAAAGCGATAACCGTCCATCAAGTGGCTGAGTCAGGCAGTGTTCGCGGGTTTGGCTTAGGGCGGCGGTTGGGACATAGAGTGACAAATACACATTGCCAAGGGGTGATTGCCATGTTCTGCCATGCTGTCCGCGTCCACTGCTTTGGCAGTCAGCGGTCAGTAGATAGGGGCGGCTGGCATGAGGGCGCGCGTGAAAAAGTGGCGCCTGATCTTGATAGCTGCGCGTTATCCACTCAATTAATTGGCTATTGGTTGAGTGGGTATGAGTAAGATGAGTGTGACGTATCAGGTCAAAGTTCATAAGCTTAGGCGGTAATGGTACAAACGTAACAGAAATAAGTTTGCTATACTAGCGCGAATTGCAAGGAAAGGAAATGCTAAAATGATGTATGTGTGGTTTTTGATTGCGGGCGCGTTTGCAGGGACGTGTGCGGGGTTATTTGGGGTTGGCGGTGGTCTGATTATTGTCCCCGTGTTAATGGCAATCTTTAAGGCATATGGTTATTCACCAGACGTGATTACCCATTTGGCAGTGGGCACTTCACTGGCCACTATTGCAGTGACGTCTATTAGCTCATTACGGGCACATAATGCACGCGGCGGGGTGCGCTGGGATGTGTGGCGTCATATGTCGGGTGGCTTGGTCATCGGTAGCCTGCTTGGAGCATACGTGGCGGACTTGCTACATGGTCATATACTAGCACTCCTCATTGCTAGTATGGCGATGTTTATGGGCATCAAAATGCTACTTGCCAAAAAACAAGCGGCACTCACGCCAAGCGCCTTACCCAGCCCTAGTGTACAGTTTGGGGTAGGGGGGCTGATTGGTGCGGCATCGGCAATCTTTGGCATTGGGGGTGGTAGTTTTACAGTACCGTTTTTGAGTCGGTTTGGGTTAACCATGCAAAAAGCCGTGGGCACCTCCGCCGCTTGTGGCTTACCCATTGCGATTGCAGGCGCGCTTGGATTCATGTTTTTTGGTAAAGATGTAACGGGGCTTCCTAAAGAAGCGATTGGCTTTGTGCATGTTAGCGCATTTTTTTGTATTTCAGTGATGAGTTATATCTTTGCAAAATTTGGGGCAAAACTTGCCCATCAGTTGCCAGCAAGCACCCTAAAACGCGCATTTGGGGCGCTGCTACTCATTGTCGGCACAAAAATGATGATCAGCGCGCTGGGTATTAACTTATAGCCCAGTTGTTGGTTTGATGGGTTTAACGAGTTCAACAGGTGCAACCGCTTCAATCATATGCCCCATCCGCTCTTTTTTGGTTTGCAGGTAACCCTCGTTGTACTCATTTAGCCCCACTAACAGTGGTACTCGTTCTACTACCTCAATGCCCAAATCTGTCAAATAACTAATCTTGTTGGGGTTATTGGTTAGGATTTTTACCCTCTTGATGCCGACATGCGACAGCATCGGTAAACACATCTCATAAGTGCGAGCGTCGGCAGGCAAACCTAACATCAAGTTGGCATCCAACGTATCATGCCCTTGTTCTTGTAAGGCATAGGCGCGGATTTTGTTGGTAAGTCCAATACCGCGCCCCTCTTGGCGTAGGTATAAAATCGCACCGCAGCCATGGGCTTGAATCATCTGCATAGTGGCATTAAGCTGAGGCCCACAGTCGCACTTTAGTGAGCTAAACGCATCACCTGTTAGACACTCGCTATGAATACGAATCAACGGCACCACATCTTTGTTGGCATTGGGTAGCCCCACGGTCAACATCACGTGCTCCGACTTAGGATTTCCCAAATCATCCAAGGCATTGGCATCAGTATCCTCAAAAACATGAATATCAAATACACCATGTGCCGTAGGTAGCTGCGCTTGTGTGATAAATTGATACGACACGTACCACTCCAAAAAATAAAAAATTAACAACAATGAATAAAATAACGGCATCAAAATGCCACGGTTATTTGCCAGTGGTTACGCCTGCATTTTTACTGCTATTGGCACTAAATGAAGTCAGGCGCATAAATATCAAGTGAACTATACTCAAAGATAGCGTCTATGGGTCAAGGTCAACAGGGGATGGTAAATCTAACACCCACTCAATAATCACCCAATAACACGCCATCACCAAAATACAATTAGCAAACATAATCACTTAAGAAAGCAACGCCACTAGCTGTTTAATCAGCAAAAAAATGCTATTATGCCACATTACCATGCCACGATGCGAAGACGATACAGTAACTTATGCAAAATGCGTATTAACCCACCTGCATTACCTGTCAACGCTAGAGGGTTAGAGGACTTTTGTATAACACAGTTGTATAAAACGACTGTAACTGTATGAGACGACACAGCCTCGTTTCAACTTGCCAACGTGGTACAGATAGATATTTATCTAGTTAACTGTTAATTGTTAATTGTTAGCTAGCCCCTTATCAAGCCCCTAACTCGCCAAGGTTAGCAGTGATTAGTATTCGCCATAATGATAGCAAAAGCCAAAAAAACTGAGTCAAGTTACGCCCAAAATAGTCATCAGCTAAAGACATTTGACGCCCTGCCACTGGCAAGACCTGCCACGCCACTGCTTGATGCGGTGAATAGCCCCGATGACCTAAAAAAATTTAGCGTGCCGCAGCTACAAGCCCTTGCCGACGAGCTTCGCCACTTTCTGCTGTATTCGGCAGGGGTAAGTGGGGGACACTTTGGCTCAAATCTTGGGGTAGTGGAGCTGACGATTGCGTTACACTATATTTTTCATGCGCCTAGCGATCAATTGGTATGGGATGTAGGTCACCAAGCCTATCCCCATAAAATCTTAACAGGACGGCGTGATAAGCTCACTACCATTCGTAGCCAGCATGGGTTGACAGCTTTTCCAGAACGTCATGAGTCTATGTATGACACCTTTGGGGTGGGGCATTCTTCAACCGCCATCTCGGCAGGGCTAGGGATGTCACTTGCCATGCGTTATTTGGGCAAACCCCACCACGTAGTGAGCATCGTGGGCGATGGTGCCATGACGGGCGGTATGGCATTTGAGGCAATGAATGACGCCGTACAACAAAATGCTGATTTACTAGTGGTGCTCAATGACAATGACATGTCAATCTCTCAGGCCACGGGCGGTTTTTCAAAACACCTAGCCACACTTTGGCAGCGAGGGTTGGCGGTTGACATTGATAAAAACGGTGATGCCATTTTTACCAAGCGCACCATTTCTAGCGAAGATCGGCGTATTCGTCATTACTTGCACATGGCAAACGAAGCTATCACTGATTGGTCGGCGCGTATCCCCAATAAGATTAGTGAAAAGATTGCTGAAAAAGGCTTGCCTTCACCTTCTCAGCTTGAAACCTTGCCCGAAAAAATCGCCAACAAAATTGCCGATAATATTTTTCCAGAAAATTTGTTTAAAGCGATTGGTTTTCAATACTTTGGACCCTTTGATGGCCATGATTTAGAAAAACTGGTTAAAGTATTTGAGCGTGTCAAAAAGCTAAAAGGCGCGGTTTTGGTACATGTGCATACCGTCAAAGGCAAAGGATTTTCACCTGCTGAGCATGACCCCATCAGCTATCACGCGATCGCCAAATTAAAAAAACAGCAACTAGATGCCCAAGCCGCGGCAACAGCCGCCAAGAAGCCTGAAACTGCCCAAGCTACCAAACCATCTGAAAAAACCCTTGCCAAAAAATACTCAGACGTGTTTGGTGAGTTTATTTGTGATACAGCGAGCGTGGATAACAAGCTCATGGCAATCACCCCCGCTATGTCAGAAGGCTCTGGGATGGTGACGTTTGCCAAGCGCTATCCGCAGCAGTTTTTTGATGTGGCGATAGCCGAACAGCACGCGGTTACCCTTGCAGCAGGTATGGCAACCCAAGGCGTTAAGCCCATTGTGGCGATTTATTCCACGTTTTTGCAGCGTGGTTACGACCAGTTAGTGCATGATGTCGCGCTACAAAATCTAGATGTCATGTTTGCCATTGATCGCGCAGGCTTGGTGGGTGAGGATGGTGCAACCCATGCAGGCGTGTTTGATATCGCCTTTATGCGCTGTGTGCCCAACATGGTTATTGCCACCCCAAAAGATGAAAACGAGTGTTATCACCTGCTAAATACCTGTTATCAGCACCCTGCACCTACCGCCGTACGCTACCCACGTGGTACGGGCACGGGTGCGCCTATCAACAAACAGCAGCCTGTTTATCCAATTGGCAAAGCTGTATTAGACTGCTTTATTGATGTACAATCGGGCAGTATGCCGCAGCATAAAATGGCGCTACTTGCTTTTGGTAGCATGGTGGGGACTGCCAACGCAGCCTGTCAAATCTTGGCTAAAACTTACCCAAACACACAATTTTTTGTTTATAATATGCGGTTTGTTAAACCCCTAGATCGTGAATTGTTAGACACGTTGGTGGCAGAAGGCTGTCAACTCGTGACCCTCGAAGAGCACCAATTGATGGGTGGGGCAGGCAGTGCAGTCAACGAATACGTGATTGCCCATGCCGCCGCACAAAAAACACCGCTACCCACGTTGTTAAATATCGCCATTGCCGATGAATTTATCCCACATGGCAGCCCAAACGAGCAATTAGCCGCTTGCGGGCTAGACGTCAACGGGGTGGTACAACAAATCCAAGCATTACTTCGTTAGCTTTTACCGCTTATTTATTGAAAAAGGTCAAATATGGAACCGATGGTCGTTATGGCAGCCCGCGCTGCGCAAAAAGTAGGTCAAGAGATTTTAAATGCACACAACAACCGTCACAAACTCGAACTGACGATTGAAAGCAAAGGGCTAGATGGGCTTGTTACCCAAATTGACCGCTATAGTGAAGAGCTATTAATTGCCATGCTCAAAGAAAGCTATCCCACCCACTCATTTTTGGGAGAAGAATTTGGTCTGCAAGAAGGTAAAGGCAATGATAAAGAATGGTGCTGGGTAATTGACCCACTAGATGGCACGCATAACTTTGTTCATGGGCTACCGCATTTTTGTGTGTCTATCGGCGTGCAAAAAAATGGTGTAACCGAGCACGGCATTATCTATGACCCCGTACGTGACGAGATGTTTTCGGCCAGCCGCGGCAAAGGTGCACGACTTAATCAGCGCCGCATTAGCGTAAGCGAGCAAAAAAACATTGATGGCGGCTTTTTTACCACAGGGCATCCGCTAGAACGCAACCGTAGCGAAGGCAAAGTGTCGTACGCCAAAGAACACTTTGCAGCTTTACAAAAAATTTGTGAGCAAGGTGGGCAAGTACGCCGTTTGGGCTCGGCAGCTCTTGATATGGCTTATGTAGCGGCAGGGCGCTTTGATGGTTATTTTGAAATGTCTATCAAACCTTGGGATATTTGTGCAGGTGAACTTATTGTGACAGAAGCACGCGGTACCGTGGTTGATCATACAGGCGCACACCATGCCATGGACACAGGCTCGGTATTTGCGTGTAATATCAAATTGTTAAAGCCATTGATGCAAGCGGTGGTACCTGTTTGGGGCAACGCGGTAAAAGGTTGATTTTGAGATACTCCATAAAAAACGCCCTAATCAATTTTAGGGCGTTTTTTTTGAGAATGCGGGATTTATTTTTCTAAATATTGCAATTTATTAGGTACACCGTCCCACTCTTTGTGGTCTGGCAGCGGGTCGTGCATGGCTGAGATATTTGGCCACTTTTCTGCTAACTCAGCATTTAACTGAATAAAGTTTTCTTGACCTTTGGGCACCTCATCTTCAGAAAAAATGGCATTGGCGGGGCATTCTGGCTCACAAAGTGCACAGTCAATACATTCATCAGGGTGGATGACCAAAAAGTTTGGGCCTTCATAAAAACAGTCAACAGGGCAAACTTCTACACAGTCAGTATATTTACAACGAATACAATTATCAGTAACAACAAAGGTCATGGCGATAGCTACCTTATTTTCAGCAAAAAATAGGTGATAAAATTTTTTCTTGGGCTATTTTAACCCCTTAGTCATGATTTAACAATTCTTTTAATGAATATATAAAGTCTAGGGCTTGCTTGGGGGTGAGGTTGTCTGGATTGAGAGCGGTAAGCTTATCCATGATGGGGTTCGCTGGCGGCGGGCTTGGCTCAATGGGTAATTGATAGTTGGCTGAGCTACTACTGAGCGATAGTCCTAGTTGGCGCGTTGCCGCTGGATTGGGTTGGGTTTTTGGCAACTGCTGTGGCACAACTGCCTGACTGGTAGCAGATGAATTTGCCAATTGGCTATCTAAGAACTGCTGTGCTTGTTGTAACAGGGGGGTAGGCACCCCTGCCATTTTTGCAACGTGAAGCCCAAAGCTGCGGTGTGTGCTACCTTTGGCGATTTTGTGTAGCAGTAATAATTGCCCATCAACTTCTTGGGTGACTAAGTGCTGATTGAGCATTTTTGGGTGCTGCGCTGCCAAATCAGTTAATTCAAAATAATGGGTGGCAAATAAGGTTAGGCAGTCAAGGGTGTCTGCCAAGTAGTTGACACAGGCATGGGCAATGGCTAAGCCATCTTGGGTGCTGGTGCCGCGCCCCACTTCATCCATTAATACCAAAGCGTGCGCGTTGGCTTGGTTCATGATGTTGGCAGTTTCAATCATCTCAACCATAAAGGTGGATTTGCCACTTGCCAAGTCATCGGCGGCGCCAATTCGGGTAAAAATACGTTCAATCCGCCCAATATCAGCGCTACTCGCGGGCACAAAACTGCCGCAGCACGCCAATAGTACGATCAGTTCCGTTTGGCGCATATAGGTACATTTACCGCCCATGTTGGGGCCGGTAATCAGCATGAGTTTTTCGGGTACCTCATCAATGCCAAGCACACAGTCATTGGCGATAAAAGCGTCGGGGGCTGATGCGCTAATTGGGTCTTGTGAGTGGCGACCGCGCTGCTGCCCTGCTTCTACCACCAGATGGCGCCCATCCTTGATACGCAAATAGGCGTGGTCATCGCTGCCAAACGTTGGGCGGCACCAAGGTGATTGGGCGGCGGGCTGTTGTCGGGTCAACGTCACCCAATTGACCAACACATCTATATGGGCGATGGCTTTGGATAGGCTTTGTAAATGGTTAAGATGGGTTTGTAGCTCCTCCAGTAGCTTGTCATAAAGCTGTTTTTCAAGACCCAGTGCTTGCCCTTGAGCTGATAAGTAAGATTCTTCAATGGTTTTCAGCTCAGGGGTGATGAAGCGCTCGGCATTTTTTAGCGTTTGGCGGCGGCTAAAGTGTACAGGCGCGTGCTTGGCTTGAAGCGCACTTAACTCAAAATAAAAACCACTGACTTTATTAAATCCAACTTTTAGGGTGGGAAGGTTATTTTGTTCGCGCTCTTTGGCGGCTAACGCGTCTAGGGTTTGCTCGATGTTGTCATGCAAATGATACAGTTGGTCAAGCTGCTGATCATAGCCACTTTTTATCATACCCCCATCACGGGTGTGAGCAGGCGGCTCCGCTACAATGGCGCGGGTAAGTAGCTGCTGCATATCGGCAAATAGATCATCTTTTGCCACACAGGGCAGCTGCTTGGTAAGCAGGGTAAGTAGCGGTGCGTCATCGGTTGCGGATGGATGACTGGCAAGCTCACCCACTGTATGCTGAAGCTGTTCATGGAGAGTTAACGCGGATTGTAGGCTACTACGCAGTTTTGCAAGATCGGTGGGTTTGGCAGTACCAAGCCCGATACGCCCACCAATACGTTCAATGTCTGCCACGCTAGCAAGGGTTTTTAGCACCGCTTCAAATTCAAAGGTTGACAGTGACATCAGTTGTTCAACCGCGTCTAGCCTACGGTTAATCAGCTGCCTATCTAGTAGTGGGCGGTGCAAATGATGTACCAATGCACGGCGACCCATCGGAGTTTGGCAATGGTCAATCACAGATAATAGCGAAATGCCTGTTGCCAGTACGGGCTTAAAAATCTCTAAATTTTGCTGACTAATCGCATCAAGCTGTAGATAGTCACAAGTTTTTTCACAGGTTATGTGACAAATATGCGCCAGTGGCGATTGTTGGGTTTGTTTGCCATAATGCAGCACCACTGAGGCGGCAATCATGGCTTGTGGTTGCCCTTGTAAGCCAACACCTGCCAACGTGGTCACCCCAAGATGCTGACGCAAATGCTCGCTGGCATTGGCTGACAAAAAATGGCTATGCGGCTGCTGAATAATCGGAACTTGGCGGCTAGGCTGACACAGTAAATCTTGTAAAAAATGCTGCCAAGGCGCTGCTAGCTGCTCATCAATCAGTATCTCGCTAGGGTCAAGCCGCGATAATGTGGTGGTAAGCTCATGTTGTAGCTGGCTTAAGGTATCACACGACAATTGCGTGACTTGAACGCTGCCTTGGCTGAGGTTAAGCTGGGCAAGCCCCACCGTCAATGCCGACTTATCAAAGCTCACTGCCACCACCGTGGGAATTTGCCCTTGGGTAATCAGGTTATCATCGGTCAAGGTACCCGCCGTCAAAGTGCGCACCACTTTTCGTTCCATGATTTTTGGGGCATTGGCGTGGGTGGTTTTTTTATGCGGTGGCGTATCTTTATGGGGCGGTGCATCAGCTAAACTATTATCAGCAACGCTACTAGACGCCTCGACTTGCTCACAAACCACGACCGTTTGTCCAGCATTAATCAAGCGTGCAATATAACCATCGGCTGAGTGAAACGGCACCCCCGCCATGGCGATTTCATGACCTTGTTTGTCTTTACCACGGCGAGTCAAAGTGATGCCCAAAATATCGGCTGCCACCTTGGCATCCTCAAAAAATAGCTCATAAAAATCGCCCATACGGTAGAGTACCAGCGCATGGGGATAGCCTGATTTTAGGCGAAGGTACTGCTGCATCATTGGGGTGTGGTCATTAAGATTCATATATATCAACATTATTCAATTATTTTTGATGTAAGCATTTTTGCCAAAAAAATAAAGCATCATTTTATGCGCCCAAGTTTTCCCAAGCAAGTTGCCCCAAGCTAGCCTATACATATCGCTTAATTGCTAATTTTCAATGGCAAACGCTGGCAAAAAATTTGCTTGTATCTAAAAAAAACAAACCCATATATAATAGCAAAATTTATTTTGATGATTAAAATTTAGGACAACACCCCTATGTTAGGCAAAATGTTAGGTAAGGTTATTGGTACTAAAAACGACCGCGAACTCAAACGCATGCGCAAGTTGGTAGAAAAAATCAACGCGCTTGAAAGCACGATTCAGCCATTAAGTGACGAACAACTAAAACAAAAAACCGCTGAATTCAAAACACGTTTTGAGCAAGGTACAAGCCTAGACGCTATTTTGCCAGAGGCGTTTGCGGTATGCCGAGAAGCCTCAAGCCGTGTGCTTGGCATGCGTCATTATGACGTGCAGCTAATTGGTGGTATTACCCTGCATGAAGGTAAAATCGCCGAAATGCGTACAGGTGAGGGTAAAACCTTGATGGCAACCTTGGCAATCTACCTGAACGCCATCAGTGGCAAAGGCGTGCACGTGGTTACTGTCAACGACTACCTAGCTAGCCGTGACGCCGAGCTCAACCGTCCGCTCTTTGACTTTTTGGGGCTAAGCGTGGGCGTGATTTACTCCCAACAAGACCCCATGGACAAATTTGCTGCGTATGGCGCCGACATTACCTACGGCACCAACAACGAATACGGCTTTGACTACCTGCGCGACAACATGGTATTTAGCCTAGAAGAAAAAAAACAACGCGGTCTTAACTACTGTATCATTGATGAAATTGACTCTATCTTAATTGACGAGGCGCGCACCCCGCTTATTATCTCAGGGCAAGCAGAAGACTCCGCTGCCATGTATATGTTGGTGGATACCATTATTCCGCGCCTAAAACGCTCAGAAACCGAAGAAGGCAACCGTGACAACCGCGAACATGATTTTTGGATTGATGAAAAAAATCGCCAAATCGAAATTAGCGAAAAAGGCTACGAAAAAATCGAAAAATTCTTGGTCGAAAAAGGCGAACTGGGCGAAAATGAAAGCCTCTATAGCCCCGCACGTCTACCCCTACTAGCCCACGTACAAGCCGCGATTCGCGCCCATCATCTATTTGTCAAAAATATTCATTACATTGTCAACGACGGCGAAGTCATCATTGTGGACGAAAACACAGGGCGTACCATGCCAGGACGGCGCTGGTCAGAAGGGCTACACCAAGCAGTAGAAGCCAAAGAGCACGTCGAAATACAAGCAGAAAATCAAACCCTTGCCACCACCACCTTCCAAAACTACTTTCGTCTATACGACAAACTCTCTGGCATGACAGGTACGGCAGACACCGAAGCGGCAGAATTTAAACAAACCTATGACCTCGACGTCGTTATTATTCCCACCCACAAGCCCATCCAGCGTGTTGACCTTGATGACCAAATTTTCTTAAGTAAAATGGGTAAATACCAAGGCATTATTCGCGAAATCAAACGTATCCAAGAAAAAAACGCCCCAATCTTGGTGGGCACCGCCACCATTGAAGCCAGTGAAGTACTATCTGAACTACTGACCCAAGAAGGCATTGCTCACAACGTCTTAAACGCCAAGCAGCATGAGCGTGAAGCCGACATCATCGCCCAAGCAGGTAGCCCAAACGCGGTGACCATTGCCACCAACATGGCAGGTCGTGGCACCGACATCATCTTGGGGGGTAACTGGCAGGCAGAACTTGCCAAAAACCCAGAAGTTACCGACGCCCTGCGTGAGCAAGCCCGAGCCCAGTGGCAAATCAAAAACCAACAGGTACTAGAAGCAGGCGGTTTGCATATCATTGGTTCAGAGCGTCACGAATCCCGCCGCATTGACAACCAGCTACGCGGCCGTGCAGGGCGCCAAGGTGACCCTGGTGAATCGCGCTTTTTCTTATCGCTTGAAGACGACCTAATGCGCATCTTTGCAGGTGATCGCGTGGTCAACATGATGCGCGCCATGGGACTTAAAGAAGATGAAGCCATTGAGCACAAAATGGTATCACGTTCCATTGAAAACGCCCAAAGTAAAGTGGAAAACCGTGACTTTGATGCGCGTAAAAACCTACTCAAATATGACGATGTCGCCAACGAACAGCGCAAAGTCATCTACAAACAGCGCGATGAACTCCTCGCACAAGCCAACCTACAGCAAGGCATTGAAGCTATGCACTACGACGTGTATAACGCCTTGATTGACCAATTTGTACCACCAGGATCAATAGACGACCAATGGAATATCGATGGACTAGAAGACGAACTAGAAAATGAATTTCGCCTAACTATGCCCATCAATGACTGGCTAGATGCCGACAGACGCCTAGATGAAGAAGGCCTACGCCAAAAAATTATTGAGGCGGCTTTACTCAACTACCGTGCTCGCCGTGAACAAATGGGCGAAGACACCGCCGCCCAGCTTGAACGCCACTTTATGCTACAAAGTTTAGATAAGCACTGGAAAGAACACCTTAACCAAATGGATCAACTGCGCAAAGGCATCCACCTACGCGGTTATGCCCAAAAAAATCCTGAACAAGAATACAAATCTGAATCTTTCTCACTCTTTCAAAGTATGCTAGGTGCCATCAAATCTGAAACCGTACAAGACTTATCACGCGTACACATCCCAACCCCAGAAGAATTGGCAGAACTAGAGCGTCAGCAGCGCGAACAAGCAGAAATGATGCGCCTACATTTTGAACACCAAGAAATGAATGGCGTAACAGGCGAGCTTAGCGAAGACAGCGACATGCTAGCGCGCAACCAACAGCAGCGCTCACGTGCCACTTACTCATTTGGTCTAGGAGCAGCCGCTGCCGCACCTACCTTGAATGCCGATGAAGAAAACCCATACGCTAACTTAAACATTAGCCGTAACGCCCCATGTCCTTGTGGCTCAGGCTTAAAATATAAACAGTGTCACGGCAAAATTTAATCAATCAACACGCCCATCAGCAACATTAAATTAGGATTAGGGTAGTCGAGGAATACCGATGCAAGTTACATTATCAAAAATAGGCATGATCGGGTTGGTAACCCTGTTAGCGGTTACAGGATGCCAAAAAAAAGCGGAAGAAACGGACAATACCAGCGCCGCTTCTACCGCAGAAGCCCAAGCTGTGCCCATGTCTGCTGCCCCAGCAGATGATAGCAAAGCCCCTGCCATCGTTAACGAAACCAATGCCACCGTGGACTTGGGTGCAGAAACAGCCGCAAGCGCAGCCGCCAGTGCAGGCGTGGCTAGTAGTGCAGAACTAGAAGATGGTGCAGAAGGAGAGGCGGACAACTCGGCCATGGACAAAATCACTGAAAACGACCAAGTCATTGACAACGAACCTGCCTCACCCAACGCCCCGCGTGCTGCAGAGAGTAATGGTTCAAAATTGGGCAATGCCAAAATTGGTCAATAACCTCGTAACGCCGTAGCTTTGAGTATTAGGCGCTACGGGCAGGTTTTCTGGTGATTGCTTCTGATGACGGGGGTGATGGGGTCAACCATAGCACCGTCAAGGTTGACACTCGTCATACCTAACGCTGATATTCATCATACCTGACTAAGTCATTTTGGGTGCTGTGTATAGGGGCAACATTTGCCAAAAACGGGGCATTTTTTGGGCGTTTGACCACAACTTTACCATCGGGTGATAATTGTCCAAGCGCCACTTGTAGGAGCTGCTGCTCCGCGGCAAAATCGGGCGGCTTTGCTACATGATGCAGCACTTGCATATGTTTATTGACCGCCGATTTATAGCTATCTTGCGGAAACATCGGGTCAAGGTACACCCGATCCACGCCATGGGACACTGGGCTAGCCAGTTGTTGGGCGGCGTCTCCAAATACCAAAGTAAGCCGCTGTAACAGTTTTTGCCAATTTGGCTGCTGGTGCATATGCTGCTCTTCAAGCACCAGCAGTATATACATGAATGGCTGCTGCTCAATCATCGTAATATGGGCGCCTGTGCTTGCCAAAATCAAACTATCATGACCAAAACCTGCCGTGGCATCAATTACGCTCATGCCTGCTTGTAAGCGCATAGCCTTTAGAAGTAGCTCTGTTTTTTTACCCGCTTTGATTACGCGCTGCTGCAAGTTTGACCAATTTGGACTCACGGTCATACCGTTGGCAACAAGGCCTGTATTTCCCTTATCATCAATCAGTAAAGCGCCATCTTGGGCAGTCTTTAACCATTTTTGGCTAATCTTTTGGTCTATAAGTTGGCTATGGGTTTGTAGATTGAGCGTATTCAACATTGCCATGACTGCTTGCCAGCGTTCACGGCTAGCCACGGTCTGGGTATGATAAATAACAAATGAATAATCGGTCATCACAAGGCAACTGTCATAAATAACCCAGCGCCCCTGCAATTAGCACCAACACGCCCACACCAATGCGCCACCAAGCAAAAATAGTAAAATCACGGTTACTTACCCAATTGACCAGCCATTTAATAAAAATCATGGCAAAAACAAACGATACCACGGTACCAATTGCCATAATGCCCCAATCTTGTGTACTGGTCAAAATAGCGTGATTTTTTGCCAAGTCTAATAAACCTGCCCCCACCAGCACAGGGATGCCCAAAAAGAAAGAAAACTCGGCTGAGGCTTTACGTGACACGCCCAAAAATAGTGACCCAATAATGGTTGACCCTGAGCGTGACGTTCCTGGAATAAGCGCCAAGCACTGAATTACGCCAATAATCATGGCAGTTTTTAGATCAATGTCCTCTGCTTCGGCATATCGGGTCACATGCGGCTGGCGCTCTGCCCAAAAAATGACCAAACCACCCACAATCAATGAAATTGCCACCACCGTTGGGTTAAATAACGCCGCTTTTAACGCCTTATCAAACAGTAGTCCTAATAGCATGATAGGCATGGTTGCCACAATCAGCGAAATACCCAATTGGCGCGGATTTTTGCGCGTTGGGTCTTTGCCTGTTAATAGCCCCATCAGTGCCCGCCATAATCTGCCCCAATACAAATAAATAACCGCTAAAATTGCCCCCAACTGAATGACAACAATAAATAAATCGGCTTTATCTTTTGTCCAAAAATCGAGCAGAGCATCGGTTAAAATCAAATGACCCGTGCTTGAAATGGGTAAAAATTCGGTGATGCCCTCTACCATGCCCATAATAATGGCTTGAATGATGAGTGTAATATCCATAACGTGTCCGTGGTGTATCTTTACTAAAAAATAAGGGATAGATAGTATAAAAGATAAAACTTAGGCAAAAATGAAGTGTATCAAGTTTTGCTGTTTTAGTTTGTACTTTAGTGGGATCATCTTGATAGATGGCAAGGCTACCGTTGTTGTTCCGCCAATGTTTTCCATGCATTATTGCGTAGATACACAGGCAACGCATGCGCCGCGCTGACGGCTTGTTGTTGGTGGTACTGGTAGGCGCCTATCTGCCCAATAATGGTGGCAGTTGGTACGATATCTATCACAGTTTTTTGGCCCGCTGCTGCCGTTACCAGCCCTGCGCCATTACCGACCAAAGTTACCTTGTCATTGATAGGGCTGCCATAGTCAAGTAAGCGCTCGGTATCGGCGCAACTAGGGTGCATGATGCCATTTTTAAGCATAAAATTGCCTACATACACTTGATTCATGCGTGCATCGGTTAAGGCGATAACCTCAGTAAGTTGGTGGGTTTGCCACGCTGCTTGGGCAACGGCTTGTAAGCTAGACACAGGCAAACAAGGTAAATCATGGGCAAACGCCAGCGCTTGGGCGACGGCGGTGTTAATGCGTATGCCACTAAATGCCCCAGGCCCTCGGTTAAATGCCACAGCGGTCAATTGAGAAAATGCCAACGCTTGCTGGGTCATGAGCGCCTCAATCATGGGCAGTATTTGTTGGGTTTGTAAACGTTTGCCTGTTAATGTTTGCTCTGCCACCAACGTGCCATCCACCGTGACACATGCCACAGAACATTGATCAAATACACTTTCAAGTGCCAAAATCATGATTATTTTGCCTTTATTTACAACGAGTCATGCTAAAAATTCTGGATTTGGAAACCAATTAAAAATGCGGGGTATGATATCACTAAATGAGCGTCTAAGTATAAATTAGTCAAGATAAAATTTTATCACAGACAATCAGTGACTATCTTGGTAAAAATGGTATAATTTTCAAAATATTATAAAATCAATATTGCAAATAAGGTTTTTGGTAGTCTAGATCGCTGCTAGCAAGGGTTTTCATACGATTTAATGAGGTGGGTTATGAGTGGTAAGACAATATTTGACAATGGTAAACACAAATGTATTGTGTTTAGTGACTTGGTAAAAGGTGAGGGCATTCAGTCCAACCAATTTTTGATATTAAACACTGACAATGGCGAAACAAATGGTGCGGTGATTGACCCAGGTGGTGACTTGACCTATACCCCGCTTACGCTTGCGCTGCTCAAACACACTGACATACGTCATATTCGTTATGTGATTGGCTCACACCAAGACCCTGATATTATCGCGTCACTGCCACGCTGGCTATTGCACACACAGGCATCTGTGGTGATTTCAAAATTATGGGAGCGCTTTTTGCCGCATCTAAATTCGGCATTTACCACTGACAGGCTGCAACAAGGTTATCTTAACCGTTTGATTGCGCTGCCCGATCAAGGCGCTATTTTACCGTTGGGCGAAACCCACCTGTATGCGCTGCCTGCCCATTTTTTACATTCTGAGGGTAATTTTCAGTTTTATGACCCTATCAGCAAAATTCTGTTTTCAGGGGATATGGGTGCTTCGTTGGTAGGCGATCCTTATACGCCTGTAGAGAATTTTGACGCGCACATTGCTACCATGCAAGGTTTTCACCAGCGCTATATGGTGAGTAATAAAGTGACCAAATTTTGGGCACAAGCGGTACGAGAACTGGATGTCGACATGATTGTACCGCAACATGGTAAGGCGTTTGTGGGTAAAGAGATGATCAACCGCTTCTTAAATTGGATTGGTAATTTGCCGTGTGGTGTAGATTTATTCACCCAAGATAATTACAACTATGCAGGGTTGATAAATAGTGTTAAAGTTGGCTAATTGATTTATTTTATATTGCCATTGTTATGCTTGATCGCTCATCTGTATCTCCTGCGTTTGCCCAATTTGCCGCCTCTTATGACAGCGCCACACCCATTCAATCGGTCGTGGCGAATTTTTTGGCAGATCATATCAAGATGCACTGGCAGGCGCCGCTGCCGCCTCGTGTGGTGATTGATGTGGGCTGTGGTACAGGTAAACTGACCCACGCCTGTTGTTTGCGGCTGCCGCCAACGCAAATTTATGGCATTGATAATGCCGCCCCTATGTTAGCGCTGTGGCAGCAGCGATTAGACGGTTTTGAGCCATTATTTGGTGGTAATGGTGGTAAAAATAACCGACCACAGGGGCAGCCAATTTTGTCAAAGATGCAGCATATTGCGCTGCCTAGCCAATCGGCTGATATGGTGATGAGTAGTTTTGCGCTTCACTGGGCAACACCGAGCGTGATGGCTGAGCTTGGGCGTTTAGTCAAACACGGGGGACAGCTTCATGTGGCAGTGCCTGTGGCAGGGTCTTTTCATGAGGTGATTAGGCGTTTTCCAAAGATTCCTATTTATCAGTTTTTGCCAAGTTCGTGCTGGCTTGATGCTGTGGCGCAGCTATTACGCCAACGCCAAGGGCACGTGTTGTATCAGATCGAACAGCGCTTTAGCCATTCCTATACAGATTTGCAGACATTGCTCAAAAATTTAAAAAAAATGGGTGGCGCGGTGAGTGGTCAAGAGCAAATACCGATGACGGTATTACGCCAGTATTTGCAAGATAGCACGCCTGTGTCATTGGATTATCAGATGTTGATTCTTGGACTATCGCTATAATCTGTAACGCTACTTATAACCTATTTATGATTAAATTATCTTAAAAAAAATAAAGCCAAACTATCAAATATTTGCACTTTTATGGCAAAAAGCGGGCAATTTGTCGTGTTTTGCCAACAATGAGACAATGATAAATTGCGAATAAGTTTTTAGGTTTGAGCGACGTGTCTGCTTGCGCCTTTTTGGCGTATAATACACCGTTCTTATGATTTGTTTTTTTGCTGTTACTGGGGCACGTTGCTTATGACCACGCACATGCTAACTTTTAAAGATAAGCTTGAAGCTTATATTCATTTGACCCGTTTTGATAAACCCGTTGGCATTGAATTGGTATTTTGGTCAACGCTGTGGGCGGTGTTTTTGGCGGCGCATGAGTATGGACAGTTGCCGCCTTGGCACGTGGTGGTGATTTTTGCATTGGGTGCCACCTTGATGCGCGCGGCAGGCTGTGCTATCAATGATTTTGCCGATAGAAAAGTGGATGGGCATGTGGCGCGTACCAAGGGCAGACCCCTAGCAGATGGGCGGCTGAGCAGTAAGGAGGCGGTTTGGACGTTTTTAATTTTGTCATGGATCAGTGCCAGTTTATTGGTATTTTTGCCGCTTGATGTGTTTATATGGTCATTTGGCGCGGTGAGTTTGGCGTTTATTTATCCATTTATGAAGCGTTTTACCCATTTGCCGCAAGTGTTTTTGGCAGCGGCATTTGGCTGGGCAATTCCCATGGCGTATGTGGCGGTGTCTCAGGTATTGACGGGGCAAACGCAGGTAGACGGCTGGTGTTGGTTGTTGTTTGTTGGGTATATGTGCTGGACAGTGGCATATGATACCCAGTATGCGATGGCTGATCGCGAGGATGATTTAAAAATCGGTGTCAAGTCCACGGCAATTTTGTTTGGGCGCTATGATGTGGTGATTATTAGCGGCTTGCAGGCGGTATTTTTGGTATGTTTGGCGGGGGTATTTTGGCATTATTTTGGGACGGCGGCAGCGCTTAGCTTGTTGCCTGTGATTTATTTGTTTTATCAACAAAATAAAAAGTGTCTGACTTATAACCGTGCGTTATGTTTTGAAGCGTTTTTGGATAATGTTTGGGTAGGGCGGTATGTGTTTGTACTGATCGTGGTATTTAGTCTGTTGTTAGCCCAATAAGCGCCCATCCGTGCTAAAAAAACCTTAAACGAAAACCAGTAAAAGAAAATCAATAAAAAATCGTCATGAATGGTTGAGAATTAGGCAGGCGCAACCCTACAATGTGCCTGCCTTTTTTGTTGTCTATAGCCATAATTTGAGGGGCAAATCTATGCCCAATGTATTGTCGGCTTGGTGGTTGGTGACGCTAACCACGTGCTGCGCAAACAGGGCAACGACCATTGGTAACAGTTGATGTTCAAGACGATGGACACGTTGCTGGAGTGAGGCGGCGGTGTCATGAGGGCAAACCGTGGTGAGCGCTTGGGCAATCACCGCGCCTGCATCTAGCTCACTGGTCACCAAATGGACGCTACAACCGTGGTATCTTTCGCCAGACTTGAGCACCCGTTGGTGCGTGTCTAACCCCTTATAGTGAGGTAATAACGAGGGGTGTAGATTAATCATCGGGATACCAAGCCCTGTGTTGACCCCATCAATAAATAACGGGGTCAAGATACGCATAAATCCTGCAAGCACCACTAGGTCTGGTTGCCAGTTGCCCAATATATCCAGTGCTTTTTGCTCAAAATCCACGCGGTTGTATTTTTTGCCGTGGTCATCTCGGTCAATCACGGCGGCGGCAATATTTGCCTGTTGGGTATGGTTGGCAAGGCGAACACGCTCAAGGGCATACGCATCGGCTTTATTGCTGATGACGCCTACAATTTGGATGTTGAGTGATTGCTCAAGTTGTTTATCAATAAGTACTTGTAAGTTACTGCCGCTGCCTGAAACTAGCACAGCTATTTTTAGGGGAGTGGTCTGCATAACGCCTACACAATGAATAAATAGCCTAAAAAATAACAGCAGCGATATTAAAAACCTATCGCTGCCTGTGGTGGTGGGACGAGTTAAGGTGGCGTAGGGTTAGTGGTACGTGACCGCATCGCCCTCGCGCGCAACAATTTGTCCCAATTTCCAAGCGGTTTCGCCTGCTTGATCTAACACGGCAAGTGTTTCATCGGCTTTGTCACTTGGTACAACGACCACAAAACCTACGCCGCAGTTAAAGGTGCGGTACATTTCCATTTGGTCAATGTTACCTTGCTGTTGTAGCCATTCAAAAACTGCAGGCAGCTGCCATGAGGCGACGTCAATTTGGGCGGTCAACGTATCGGGTAGTACGCGTGGTAGGTTTTCGGTCAAGCCGCCGCCTGTGATATGCGCCATGGCGTGGATGTTGGCATTGCCCAAAGTTTGTTGTAGCTTGCGAATGGCTTTAACATAAATTTTGGTAGGCGCCATCAGCACATCTTTTAGGGGTTTGCCGTTGAGCTGTTCGGTAGCGACATCGGCTTGACTCACTTCAATCACTTTGCGTACCAGTGAGTAGCCGTTAGAGTGTACACCACTGGAGGCGATTGCAATCAATACATCGCCTTTGGCAACATTGGCGCCTGTGATAACCTCACTTTCTTCAACCACACCCACACAAAAACCCGCCAAATCATAGTCGTCATCTTGATACATACCTGGCATTTCGGCTGTTTCACCACCGATTAGCGCGCAATTTGATAGTTTGCAGCCTTCGCCAATGCCCGCAATGACCGTGGCAGCAGTGTCGACATCGAGTTTGCCTGTGGCGTAATAATCCAAAAAGAATAACGGCTCGGCACCGCATACTAATAAATCATTAACGCACATAGCAACCAAGTCTTGACCAATGGTGTCATGTTGGTTGAGTTGTAATGCCAGTTTTAGTTTGGTGCCCACACCGTCTGTACCTGAGACTAAAAGCGGTGACTGGTAGCCTTGGGGAATACGGCATAATGCACCAAAACCACCCAAGCCGCCGACCACTTCAGAGCGGCTAGTCGCTTTGGCAACCGATTTGATACGTTGAACAAGCGCTTCACCCGCGTCAATATCGACACCGGCATCTTTATAACTTAATGAGGTGGATTGTGTGGTCATGGTCATCCTATCACAGTAAAAAATATTGAAAAAAGTAGATAGCGCATTATACCCAAATTCCCATTAAAAAGAAAAACAATCGCGCATTTATTGCCAAAAGGTATGGCACGGTGGGTAGCTTTGGTCTCTTTGCGAGAATGGCGCTTAACAAAACTATCACATAGCTTTTGATATTTGTATGAGTTGTGCATTTTGCGCTACCAATTTTTAGGAAATTGCCTAAAATTACTGAAAAATTTGGTGGGTTTTTGCGCATTTGTTGAGACAGATGACGCGCTATAGTGGTCATTAAATAGCGCGTGCTTGATCATTTTTTTGAAAGGTTGTTATTGGTATATTGAAATTTAGCTATTAAGATTTAGCTATGGATATTTTGAGGCGAGTATGTTGCACCCATCTTCTTATCGTTTTACCTCTGATCCGTTTTTTAAGCGGTTATTTATTTTAATTTTTATGGTAGTTATGGGGTATGTGCTTTATCAGCTACAATCTGTGATTTGGCCGTTTGTCGTGGCGTTTGTGTTGTCTTATGCGGTTAATCCACTGGTGCAAAAATTGCAAGATCGCTTAAAAATTCGGCGCTGGGTGGCAATTTTATTGGTATATTTATCTACTTCACTGGTGTTTGGCTTGATTTTGTGGTGGCTCGTGCCGCTGGTGTGGGATCAAATTCAGGCTGCGTGGCGTTATGTGCCTACCACTATTGATTATTATAATAATACGTTACGCGGTTGGGTGCGGTCGCATACGCCTGTGCGGCTACCCGCTATTCAAGTGCGCGATATGTCAAAGGGATTGGTCGATTATTTAAAGGAAAATTATAATATTACCGATGCGCGGTCATTTTTTACCAATCTGCTGTTGTCTGGGATGAACATTATTAATGTGGCAGGTATTGTGGTGTTGGTGCCTATTTTAATGTTTTATTTTTTGTATAACTGGGATGAACGTTTGGTTAAGCTTCGTCATACCATTCCAAACCGTTACGTGCCCTCGGTTTACCGTATTGCCAAAGAAAGCGATGAGGCGCTGATGTCCTTTATTAAGGGACAGTTGCTGGTGATGATTTTGCTTGGCATGGTGTATGCTGTGCAGCTACAGTTGATTGGGCTCAAGGTTGGGTTAATCATTGGTATGATTGCAGGTATTGCAAGTTTTGTCCCGTATTTGGGTTTTACTTTGGGATTTATTGCTGCCATTATCGCTGGGTTGTTCCAGTTTGGTGTGGACTGGGTGCACCTGTTATTGATTGTGGGGGCATTTATGGTGGGGCAGGCGGTGGAAGGCTATATTCTACAGCCGCTGCTATTGGGCGATAAAATTGGATTGTCACCGCTTTGGGTGATGTTTGCAGTACTGGCAGGCGCGGCATTGGCAGGGATTGTCGGTATGTTGGTGGCGCTACCACTGGCGGCAGTGATTAATGTGCTATTGCGCCATGCTTATGACAGCTATCGTGATAGTGAGTTTTATAAGGGCAATCGCCAGTATGAATTGTTTAAACAAGAAAATTTTGTAGAAATCAAAAAAGCTGAGCAGGCGAAAGCGCAAGCCGCGGCAGCCGCTGAACAGCGCACCTCGTGGTTAACTCGCCTCAAAAAAATATTTGGCTAATGCTGCTATGGGCGGCTAATATAGGCTGCCCATAGTTAGTGGGCAACCGTGGTGGCTTTTTGTGGTAGGCAATAAACGAAGCCCTAAACAGCCGTGCCATAAATACGTTATAATGGCGTTTTTTTATCGCCATGGCGGCTACGTTTCGCCCATTTGTCGTTAGTTAGGTAACTTATGCAGTCAAACACTCACGCTTTTATCCGCTCTAGTCAAGATCGTCAGCCTTTAGATGAAGGTGATAACACAGCGCCTCATTGGAGCGATGATGCCGCTGTCGAACATGACGGGCATAGGTTGCCCGAAGAAGCCCACGCCACCCTTGAAGTGGTAAATGTGGGTGACCAAGATGCCCAATCGGCACGTTTTCGTAAGCTACAAAAAAAGTTACGTAAGTTGGTGTCATGGGCAATCCGCGACTACAACATGATTGAAGATGGCGATGTGGTGATGGTATGTATTTCTGGCGGCAAAGACAGCTTTACGTTACTTGATATCTTATTGTTTTTAAAACGTATTGCGCCCATCAACTTTGAGGTGATAGCGGTCAATTTGGATCAAAAACAGCCCAATTATCCAGAGGACGTGTTGCCTAACTATTTGACCCAACACAAAATTCCATACTATATTTTAGAAAAAGACACCTACAGCGTGGTCAAGCAAATTATTCCAGAAGGCAAGACTTATTGCTCGGCATGCTCACGGCTGCGCCGTGGTTCATTGTATGGGTTTGCCAAGCAAATTGGTGCAACCAAAATTGCCTTGGGGCATCACCGCGATGACATGATGGCAACATTTTTCTTAAATCTATTTCATGGCGGTAGTCTAAAATCAATGCCACCCAAGCTACTATCCGATGATGGGCAAAATATCTTAATTCGACCGCTTGCTTATGTGGAAGAAAAAGACATCATCAAATATGCCAATTATAAGCAGTTTCCCATCATCCCTTGTAACTTATGTGGCAGCCAAGAAAACCTGCAGCGCGCTATGATTAATGACATGTTACGTGACTGGGACAAGCAGTATCCCAAGCGATTAGACTCAATTTTTGGGGCATTACAAAATGTGGCGCCGTCACAGCTGGCAGATAGACAGTTATTTGACTTTGAAAATCTAACCCTAAGCCGTGATGAACATATTCGCGTGTTTGAAGGTGAGAAGATTCAAGCAGGATTGATTGATGAGGCACTGCAGCAAAAAGGCGTGCCAGCCGCGCCCGAAGTGCAAACGTTTGACCCCAATGACCCGACAAAAACAGGCAAAACCACAAGCAACAAAAATCACACTACGGCGCAAAAAATCCCCACCATTAATCCTATAATTTGACCCTTATTGTTAGATACGAGCCCTTAACCTAGCCGCTCCCAACTTACATAGGGCGCGGCGATTTTTTTAACGGGCGTTTTGGAGCTGCTTTAGTAGTTGGGTGTTTTGGTTAATTTGTTGGGTTAATGTATCTATTTTATGAGGTAGCTCAGATAGATAGGTACGCGCTTCTTTCTCGGTTTTAAACTCAAGGTTATCGCCGTCTAGCATCTTCTTATATTGGTTATTAAGCTTATCGCGCTCTGCTTTATCTGCTTCAACACGTTTGCTAAGCTGATGAATTTTTAGCCCTTGCTCATTGCTATTTTGTAGTGCCAAGCGTTGATCAATTGGGCACACGGCATTGATGCGATAGCCTGAGCGCCCAAGGTTATAAGCGTTAGTGGCGGTACAATATTGGGTCAAACCTTGCTGGCGACCCTGTTCCCACGCCAGCTTATTGGGGGCGATGTTAGCTTTGCGGCAGGCTTTATTATGGTTTAAGACATAATCCTTATCTTGCCCCGCCTTGCCGTCTCGGTAACCAATCATTTGCCAATCGGCCGTTTGGCATTCTTGTAGCGACATCGTGGCGCATCCCGACAGCCAAGTGACGCCAAACGCCAAACTTACCCACCCCATCGGCTTGATAAAATGAGCAATCTGTGAAAAAGTATCAAAAGTGAAAGAACGTGACAGTGCCATAACATGACCTCAAATAACTAAAAATATTGGATAGACCATTGATATTAAAATGGTTTATAAAAAAAATATCCCCTACTTAAAAGGGCGGCGCATAATTTAGCAGATTATTTATACAAAAGCATTTAACAATGGTTAAATTTTTGTTAGGCTATTTGACAAGGCAAACACAATGACTAATGTCGCATCCGTATACGACATTGGTTTTTTTATATCATCTAAAAGGATGGGTCATGCAAAAAATCTTAATCGCCAACCAAAAAGGCGGCTGCGGCAAAACCTCCATCGCCATCAACTTAGCCGCTGCACTAGCAAACCAAGGCAAAACAGTTGCGTTAGCCGATGCTGACCCCCAAAAATCTAGCCTACAGTGGCTCAAAATGCGTCCCGATGACGCCGCTACTATTATTGGCGTAGACTGGCGAGATAGCGATGATATTGGCGAAATTCCCAAACACCTGCAAAAAGATGACTGGCTTATTATTGACGCACCAGGGGCATTATCAGGTAACAAAGCCCAGCCACTGATTGCCGAATGCAAAGCCATCTTAATACCCGTCTTGCCCGCATTTTTTGATATTCATAGCACCAAGCGCTTCTTAAAAAGCTTAGAAGACATCAAGCGCATTCGTAAAGGAAAAGTGGATATTTATCTGGTTGCCAACCGCGTTCGCAGCCAACTCATGCAAGACCATACGCCCACCGACAAACTGGTCAGCTTATTTGATGACATTGGACAACAGCCACTGGCTTGGCTATCTGAGCGTAGCATTTATCAAGCCTTGGCAGAGCGCGGCCTAAGTATTTTTGACAAAAGTCAAAAACCCTACCGTGATATACAAACCCAGTGGCAGCCTATCATTGATATGCTTGCCCATGAACCTGTGGGGACAAATTCCCCAAATCAAAGCGGCAATCAAGCAGCCGTCACTCCTTCCCGAATAACCCCCCAGACAACCAAAACAACCAAAACAAGCAACTGGTACGAGTAACAATCTTAATGGGCACTTGGATAGCAATCGGCATTGGCATTTTTATTATTGGCAGCATTATGGGGCTCAAGCCCTCTGCGCGTGAAACTATGCGTGACAACCTGCGCATGGCAGCCAGACGGCTAGATATACAGCCGCGGCTAGTGGCATGCCCCAACTGGATTATGGGCGAAGGCGGTGAGCGCGGCAAAGGAATGATTGCCCAATATGGTATTATCATTGAAGAGGCGCGTATGTCGCCTTGTGACTACCAAATTATTGATGGTAACTGGCGCCCTTGTACCGCCAATTATCCCGCCAATTTTGCCCTAGACAACCAACCCGTCACATTGCCGCCAAGCATAGAGCCCACGACTCGAGGGCTAAGCTGCAAAGCGAACTTTATTTGTATCTACTGGCAAGAAAATGCGGGCATGGGCAGCAAAGCACAACTTGAAACCACCCAAAAAGACCTAATGTTGTTAAAAAGCCAATTGCAACATTATGCCAAACTGGTGCAGAATAGCTAACTTTTTACTTTATATTGATTCTTTTGACATTCGCGAAACCAAAACATGAGCAAAACATCCACCCCCAAAAAATCAACCAAAGCCACCCAAGCAGCAGCGCTAACGTCTCAAACCGACAACGCTGCTAGCCGCCATGGCAAGGCGCTGGTCATTGTAGAATCACCTGCCAAAGCCAAAACCATCAATAAGTATTTGGGTAAAGATTTTATCGTACGCTCAAGCGTGGGGCACGTGCGTGACTTGCCTGTTTCTGGCAGTGGCACCCAAAAAAACGACGACAAAACCGACACCCAGCTCACCAAAGAACAAAAAGCGCAGCAAGCTTTGGTACGCCGTATGGGGGTAGACCCCGAACATGACTGGCAAGCCAATTACGAAATTTTGCCAAACAAAGTTAAAGTAATTAAAGAGCTTAAATCCCTTGCCAAAGACGCCAGCGAAATTTATCTGGCAACCGACTTAGACCGAGAAGGGGAGGCGATTGCTTGGCACCTTAAAGAAGTCATTGGCGGCAGCGATGATAAATATAGCCGTGTGGTCTTCAACGAAATCACCAAAAACGCCATTCAAGACGCCTTTAAGCACCCCACCAAGCTCAACTACGACCGCGTTAACGCCCAGCAAGCACGCCGCTTTCTTGACCGCGTTGTGGGCTTTATGGTATCACCGCTACTGTGGCAAAAAGTAGCAAGAGGACTGTCTGCCGGCCGAGTACAATCCGTAGCAACACGGCTCGTGGTAGAACGCGAACGTGAAATTCGAGCGTTTACGCCCGTTGAATATTGGGAAATTCATGCCAATACCCACCGTGCCGATCATGGCAATGCGCCTATTCGTCTTGAAGCATTCAAACAAGCGGGTAAACCGCTGCAATTGGGTAATGAACAACAAACCAACCTTGTGGTGGCGCGGTTACAAAATGCCGATTTTATCGTTGCCGATCGTGAACAAAAACCCACCCAGTCCAAACCGTCTGCCCCTTTTATCACCTCAACCTTACAGCAAGCGGCTAGTACACGCTTGGGTTTTCCCGTCAAAAAAACCATGACCCTTGCCCAGCGCCTGTATGAAGCGGGGCATATCACCTATATGCGTACCGACAGCACATTTTTATCAAACGATGCCCTCAATAGCGTGCGCCGTTTTATTGACCAACAATTTGGCGCAAACTATGTCCCCAAAACACCCAACGTATATGGCAATAAACAAAACGCTCAAGAAGCGCATGAAGCCATTCGCCCATCGGATGTATCAGTGGCATCTACCTTGCTCAAAGACATGGAGCGAGACGCCCAGCGCTTGTATGAGCTAATTTGGCGCCAATTTGTGGCTTGTCAAATGCCGCCCGCCCAGTACCAATCTATGACCTTAACCGTCAATGCCAGCGACATTGAACTAAAAGCCAAAGGTCGGGTCATGACGTTTGATGGCTACACCAAAGTACAGCCGCCTGCCAAAAATGAAGACAATATCTTGCCCGATGTCAATGTGGGAGAACAATTGGTAGTAGACAGCATTGAGCCAAGTCAACACTTTACCAAACCACCCGCGCGCTACACCGAAGCAAGCTTGGTCAAAGAACTAGAAAAGCGCGGGATTGGCAGACCTTCCACCTATGCCTCGATTATTTCCACCATTCAAGAGCGCGGCTATGTCAAAATTGAAAACAAACGCCTATTTGCCGAAAAAATGGGCGACATCGTCACCGACCGCTTAGTCGGCAGTTTTCCGCACCTCATGGACTACACCTTCACCGCAGGGCTAGAAAAAAACCTCGACGCTGTAGCAGAAGGGGAGCAAAACTGGAAACACGTCCTAGATGATTTTTATGGCGACTTTAAAACCAAACTTGCCCATGCCAAAGATGACGGTGGCATGAAACCCAATGACCCAACCGACGTGCCAGATATCCACTGTGATTTGTGCGCGCGACCCATGCAAATACGCACAGGCTCAACAGGCGTATTTCTTGGGTGTACAGGCTACAACTTACCGCCAAAAGAACGCTGCAAAGGCACCAAAAACTTAATGCCCGTTGAAGCATTTGCCAGCCAAACTGCCAAAGAAAGCCAAAACCAAGGCGACGAAGAAAGCGATAACCATGACGAAATCCAAGCCTTATTGGAGAAAAAACGCTGTCCAAAATGCCATACCGCCATGGATGGTTACATTGTGGATGGCGGATTAAAACTACACGTTTGCGGCAACAACCCAGACTGTGATGGCTATCTGCTAGAAAAAGGCGTCTTTGAAACCGCCAATAACAACGACATGCCCACCATTCCTTGTGACAAATGCGATGGTGAAATGGCGCTCAAAACAGGGCGTTTTGGTGCCTACTTTGCTTGCCAAAAATGTGACAACACCCGCAAAGTCCTCAAAAATGGCGAAGCAGCGCCACCGCGAATGACCCCAATCGCCATGCCGCAGCTACGTTCACAACGTCATGATGACCACTACATATTGCGAGAAGGTGCAGCAGGGCTATTTTTGGCCGCCAGTAAATTTCCAAAAGTCCGAGAAACTCGTCCTCCCAAATTGGCAGAATTACGCGCTATTCAAGACCAACTTGAAAGCAAATTTCATTATTTACTAACCGCACCCGACAAAGACCCCGATGGCAACCCCACGATTTTGCGCTGGAGTCGCAAAAATGCCGAGCAATATGTGGGGTCAGAAAAAGACGGTAAAGCCACCAAATTTGCGCTCGTGTACCGACACAATCAATGGGTAGAAGAATAACCGTTGTGCCTTTTATGTGGCTTTATCCGTAAGCCTTTATTTTTGTGACTGTATACCTAAATACCTAAACAAAAAACCCCGACAACAGCATCGGGGTTTTTACGCTATGTTTGCGCCAAAAAAACTAGATAGGCAAATTAAGCAAAAATTTGTTGAATGGCGGCTTGATCAAACGGATAAACTTGCCCACAAAAACCACAGTCAAGCGCAATAGTACCGCCTTGCTCCGCGGCAATCTCTAAGGCTTGAGCCTCCCCAAGCTGAAAAATTGCGCCCGCGCTTTTTTCAGAAGAACAGGTACAAGCAAAACCCAATGCCAGCGGTGCTGCCGTGACCACCTCTTCTTCATGATACAGACGGAATAAAATCTCATTGGCAGGTAGCGTCGTCAATTCTTCCGATTTTAGCGTTTTGGTCAAAACATTGAGGCGAGGAAACAAGTCATGATCTACTGTTTCTTGCTCTTCCTCAGAATTGCGCGGTAATAGCTGCAGCAACACCCCACCCGCTTGTTTGCCATCACATGCCAACTTAATCAAAGTAGGAATCTGCACCGACTGTTTTTGGTAATGCGCCAAACACTCGCCAAGGTTGTCCGCTACGCGCTCCACAATACCTTGATAACCTTCTGCTTGGTTGCCAAAACCAGATTCTGGCTGAATATTAATAAATAACACCCCTTCACCTGCCGCACCCAGTGTTGCCAATGCCGCATCTGCGGTATGCACGGCTTGCCAATCGCCTTGCCAATCTGCCAAACCACGAATATTGCCCAAATGGTCACACTCTGCCATTGCCCACTTTAGACGGGCAGTCTGCTCATCGGTCTCGGGGCGACTATTTTGTAATTGAATCGACAAACGTCCTTCAATTTTTAGCGTACCGATTAACAAACTTGCAGCAACTAGCATCTCGCCCAGCAGTTTTTGCAGCGCAACAGGATAATCTTTTTGCTGTAAAATAGTTTGTAAGCTATCTTGCAGACGTACAATATCGCCACGTACAGGACTTTTTTCAAAATAAAAACGCTGGCGCAAATCAAATTCGCCAGTTTGGGTTTGAGGAGAAACGGGTTCGTGGTGGGTCATAACAGCCTTTCCTAAATTTGCTATGGGAGATTGATGTCACTATAGTATGGGGATTAACTGCTAAATAACAAAAAATTGGCTACAAATTATTTTTTAGAAACCTATTGTCATAACACAGAAAATTAAATTACTATAAACATACATTTTAATTCTTTTGGGTATCATTAACTTATTTTTATCAATTAGCAAAACATAGTCTGGACTTCTCCAATGAGACATGGGCTTAAGTGGGCAAGTATGCCCCAACAAGTCAGCAAAAAGATAAAAACCCCAATACCTCAAAAGATATGGGGAAAATCTTCTCACGATGGCAGCAAATCCACAGAAGATTTATGGCCAATTCATCATATGACAAGGAAAACATGATGACTCTACTATCAGCAAAAAATTCACTGGTGTTAGCCACAACCGCTGTTATGGCGCTGGCGTTAGCAGGATGTAACAAAGCCGAACAAAACAAAGCAGAAGGCGGCGCAAGTCAACCTGCTGCTACCACTAGCCAAAAAACACTTGATAAAATCAAAAGCTCAGGTGAGGTGGTACTAGGTTATCGTGACTCGTCCATTCCTTTCTCTTATATTGCGGGTACCCCCAATCAGCCCGTAGGCTATGCGCACGACCTACAAATGAAAGTGGTAGACGCGCTAAAAAAACAACTTAACATGCCCAATCTTAAGGTGCGTTATAACTTAGTGACCTCACAGACGCGCATTCCTTTGGTACAAAATGGCACGGTTGACCTAGAGTGCGGTTCTACCACCAACAATACTGAGCGTCAAAAACAAGTAGATTTTTCTAACGGATTTTTTGAAATTGGCACGCGCCTACTCACCGCAAAAACCTCAGGTATCAACGACTTTGCTGATCTAAAAGGCAAAACCTTGGTCACCACCGCAGGAACCACCTCAGAGCGTTTTATCAAAAAATTAAATGATGACCAAAAAATGGGCATTAATATTGTCTCAGCCAAAGACCATGGTGAGTCATTCTTGATGCTAGAAAGTGGACGCGCGGCGGCATTTATGATGGATGATGTCTTGCTAGCAGGCGAGAAAGCCAAAGCCAAAGACCCAAGCAAATGGGTGATTGTAGGCACGCCACAGTCTTATGAAATCTATGGTTGTATGATGCGTAAAGGCGACACTGAGTTTAAAAAACTGGTTGATGACACCTTAGTAGCAACTTATGCCTCAGGTGAAATTAACCAAATTTATAACAAATGGTTTATGTCGCCAATTCCACCAAAAAATATCAACATGAACTTCCAAATGTCAGACAATCTAAAAGATTTGTTAGCAAATCCACATGATGGTGCGCAGCCAAAAACCGTGGCGGCAGCTGCCAGCAATGTTGCCACAGCGGTAGCGTCTGCAAGCAATGCCGTGGCAAGTGCGGCTCAGCCTAAAGCATAATTATCGTGTGTCCAAGCGCAATGCGATAATCATAGAACAATGAAGCCTAAAACTGACGTTGACCCTTGTTTAAGCAGGGGGTACGTCAGTTTTAGTTTATGGGCTAAACAATTTGCTATACAAGATTTTGGGGGTAGCAATGAATTATAGTTGGAACTGGGGCGTTTTGCTGCAACCAACCGGTGTGGGTACAGAAGTCTATTGGCAATGGCTATTAACGGGTTTTAAATGGCTGGTTGTCATTGGGGCAACAGGGTGGCTAATAGCACTCGTGATTGGCACTATTTTGGGTATTATGCGAACCTTGCCCAATAAAACGGCACGGGCTATTGGTACGGCGTATGTGAGCTTTTTTCGTAATATTCCGTTATTGATTCAGTTATTTTTTTGGTTTTATGTGGCACCCACTTGGTTGTCACCTGCTTTACAAACTTGGTGGTTTCAAGAATTAGATCCCAATATGTCAGCGGTGATCTCTGCCAGTATTGGTTTGGGTTTGTTTACCGCTGCACGGATTATTGAGCAAGTACGCACAGGGATTGAGTCGTTACCAAAAGGGCAAACAAATGCCGCGTACGCGCTTGGCTTGACGTTGCCACAAACGTATCGCCATGTGATTTTACCACAAGCATTTCGGGTCATTTTGCCGCCGCTAAGCTCTGAGCTGACTAATTGTTTTAAAAATGCGTCGGTCGCCTCGTTGGTTGGCGTCACTGAGCTGATTAGCCAAACCAAAACCATTAGTGAATACACCCAAAACAATATTGAGGTTTATACTTTTACCACGATTATTTATTTATTATTTAATTTGGCATTAATTTATCTGATGGGGTTATTGGAAAAACGCTTGCGTATTAAAGGTCAGATTGATGGGGGTGACGCATGAATATGACAGAACTACAGTCGGCATTACCAGGGTTGATGGGTGGGCTATACATCACGTTAAAAGTGCTTTTTTTGGCAATCCTTGGCGGTTTGACGTTGGGTACTATTTTGGCGTTAATGCGGTTATCGGGCATTAAGCTATTGGCGATACCTGCCAAATTGTACGTCAATTTTTTTCGCTCAGTGCCGCTATTATTGGTACTGTTATGGTTTTATTTTGCCGTGCCGATGGTCTATAACTTGGTGACAGGCACTTATTTGACGTTAGATACCGCTTTTACTTCTTGCGTAGTGGCGTTTATGGTGTTTGAAGCTGCCTATTTTTCAGAAATTGTGCGGGCGGGTATTCAATCCATTGGCAAGGGTCAAGTCAATGCAGCAAAAGCCTTGGGTATGACTTATGGTCAAACCATGCGCTATATTATTTTGCCGCAAGCGTTTCGTAAAATGTTTCCGTTGTTATTGCAGCAATCTATTATCTTGTTTCAAGATACCACATTGGTATTTTCGATCGGGTTGGTGGATTTCTTTAGAGCATCGTATGTGCGGGGCGATTTGATGGGGTTATTAACGCCGTATATTTTAATGGCAGGTTTATTGTATTTTGTCATTAGCCTCACGGCCTCCACCGCGGTTAATCACTTAAGAAAACGGTTGCGTATGGCGTAACACTATAACAATAGAGGGAAAAAATATGGCAGTAGTGACGAGAATTGATGAGACCACATGGCTCAATGAATTTGGTGGATTGGTTTCAAATAGTGGACACGCCACGGATGAAATCATGATTAATATTGATAAAATTGGAAAATGGTACGGTGATTTTCAAGTGCTAACCGACTGTACCGCCCATGTCCATAAAGGTGATGTGGTGGTGGTCTGTGGGCCTTCAGGTAGTGGTAAGTCCACATTGATCAAAACCGTTAATGGGCTTGAGCCATTTCAGCAAGGTGAGGTGATTGTTAATGGTATTTCGGTGGGTGATAAAGCCACAGATTTATCAAAGCTGCGCAGCCGTGTGGGTATGGTGTTTCAGCATTTTGAACTATTCCCGCATTTGTCGATTACCGATAATCTTACCATCGCCCAAATCAAGGTGCTGGGTCGAAAAGAAGACGAGGCAAAAAAGAAAGGCTTGGCGTATCTAGATCGCGTGGGATTGGCGGCACATGCCAAAAAATTCCCCGCTGAATTATCAGGCGGTCAGCAGCAGCGTGTGGCAATTGCACGGGCGCTTAGTATGGATCCCATTGCGATGCTTTTTGATGAGCCCACCTCAGCACTTGACCCAGAAATGATTCAAGAGGTGTTGGACGTGATGATAGGACTTGCCAAAGAAGGCATGACCATGATGTGTGTAACCCATGAGATGGGCTTTGCTCGCCAAGTGGCAAACCGTATTATCTTTATGGATCAAGGTCATGTGGTAGAAAACTGTAGCCGCGAAGAGTTTTTTGCAGGCGCGCGTAGTGACCGTGCCAAGGCGTTTTTATCAAAAATTTTAAATCACTAAATCACCCAATGGGCGATATCAAATTAATCACAAAAAACGGCGTTGATTCGCCGTTTTTTTTATCAAAATTTTTAATGACCGAGCCGCGATTCATACAGGTCAAGCTCATCTGCCATAAAGCTAAGTAAGCGTTGGCTATGTGGTACCACTTGGCTACAGGCAACAATGCAAAATTCAATCTTATCAACGTAGGTACACAAGGTGATGTTCATGGCTTGGTCATTCATCACAATAGAAACGGGGTACAATGCTTGCATTTTTGCTCCTTGCCAATATAGTGGCTGGCTTGAGCCAGGTACGTTAGAAATCACCAAATTAAAACCCCGATAATCTGGAAATAAACCTGTCATGATTTGTAGCGCGGCACGGCTGTAAGCCACGCCACTATAGATAATAGAGGCATTTTGGTTCATACTAGAAAAACGACGTTTGCTCAGTTTGGTGCTTTCATTAATGACCTGAATACGCTCAATGGGATCAGCAAGGTGGGTTGCCAAATTTGCCAAAATGAAGGTAATTTGGTTGCCAACGCTGCTATGGTCTTCTCGTAGCGATAACGGCACAAAACCAATCAGGGGTTTTTTTGGCAAGGCATTGACTTCTAGCAGATAGCGCCGCAAGGCACCTGCACATACCGCTAATACCACATCATTGAGCGTTACCTGTAGTGCTTTGGCAATACTAGCAAAACGAGATAGCTCGTAAGACTGAGCAGACACGCGGCGACTGCTTGATACAGGCTGATTTAAAATACAGTCGGGGGCTTGGCTTGCACTCACATACCCTGATTGAAATCGCTCTACCACATTTTTTCCCAGTGCTTTGGCAGCAGGCGCAATGGCAAGCAGCTGCGCTTTGGCAACCTTCAAAATGGACTTATCTTCAGGTATCAACGAATCGACTTGGTGGCGATGGCGCGTCATCAATGACCAAACGGGCAAACTGATACGCTCGGTTGGCGACTGTGACAATGACTTCTTGACCAAACGAATCGCGGCAATACCATCTACCATTGAGTGATGAATTTTAAAATAGAGGGCAAAGCGGTTGCCTTCAATCCCCTCAATAATGTGGCATTCCCACATGGGTTTGGCGCGGTTGAGTAGCTTACTGTGTTCTTGTGAGATATAAACGAGAAGCTCGCGAACACGCGCAGGTTTGGGTAGGGCAATATGGCGAAAATGGTGGTCAACATCAAAGTCTTGGTCGGTTTTCCAATACAATAAATGGTACAACACTTGATTAAAAGGAAAACTGGGCGGGGTTTTATTGTGAAGCATCTGCTGCACCAAATCACTGACAAAATTGTCACTGGCGTGTTCGGGCATTTCAAATAAAAACAACCCCCCGATATGCATAGGCTGATTACGCGTTTCAAGTAGTAAAAATAGTTGGTCAACGGCGGTAAGCAGACGCATATCACCTCCTTATGTTGGATATATCAGGGTGAATTATGAGAAAGTGGCGCCTTATCACTGGCTAAGTGACCCATGACGCCAAGCATGAATAAGCGCAAATCAACAGCGCCTTAACGGAAAAAATACCCCGTTTGTGGTGAACTGGCTTGTGCCATGTAGCGCGCGGGCATGCGCCCTGCCAAGAAGGCTTCACGTCCTGCAATCACCGCATGTTTCATCGCAGACGCCATCAGCACAGGGTTTTTGGCGTGGGCAATAGCCGTGTTCATGAGTACCCCATCACAGCCAAGCTCCATGGCAATCGCTGCATCGCTGGCGGTGCCAACGCCTGCATCAACGAGTACAGGCACACGGCTTTGCTTGATAATCAGGCTTAAGGTATGGCGGTTGAGTAACCCAAGCCCTGAGCCAATCAAGCTGCCTAACGGCATGATTGCCACGCAGCCCATTGCCTCAAGCTCTTTGGCGACAATCGGGTCATCAGAGGTATATACCATCACATCAAAACCATCATCAATCAGCACTTGAGCGGCTTTGACGGTCTCAATAACATTGGGATACAGGTTTTTTTCATCCCCCAGTACTTCAAGTTTGACCAAATTATGCCCATCTAGCAGCTCGCGCGCCAGTTGGCAGGTACGAATGGCGCTATCGGCATCAAAACAGCCTGCGGTATTGGGCAAAATGGTGTATCGGTCAGGAGAAATCACATCCAGTAGGTTTGGCTCGTCTTTTTTTTGTCCAATATTAACGCGGCGAATTGCCACCGTGACAATTTCTGCGCCGCTTTGGGCAATCGCTTCGCCTGTTTGTGCCAAATCTTGATACTTACCTGTCCCGACCAGCAAGCGTGAATTAAAGGTACGCGCGCCAATGGTGAGTGTGTCGGGTATAACGAGGGAATTGGGATTCGATGAAGTCATCATATACTCTTTTACAATCAGTTTTGAATGGGGAATATGACGTCAATCTATAGTAACAACTTATGGTAATAGCCGAGGTCAACTATAGTCAGGATGGCAGCCAGTAGGCGCTGCCAACCAATCGGGGAAGCAAGCGCGCTGCTAAAAGTGGTGTTAGCTATAAATTAGGCGGTGTCATGAAGCATTAAGTATAACAAAATATTAATGTAGGCATGGTATATTTGTGCGCCAAAATACTATTTTTGCGTGTGATGCGCTACAATAATCCGCGTGATTCAATACTTTATCAAAAGAATTTATTATGCTAAATCCCATTGCCTTGCCCTATGGCTTTGCTAAACGTCATCAACTGCTGCTGCAATATGGGCAAGACCTAGCGGCACCGCCAACCTTATTGATGACGGCTGATACTTCTATGGCAGCCATCAACGAAGCCAATCGCTTTGCCAGTGAAGCTGGCGTATTGCTGCCGCTCAACTTTGCCATGACCGCACCTGATGAGTTTGAAAAGCAGCTTGCCGCCGTGTATGCGGGCAACACAGGCGAGAGTCAGCACATTGCCGCAGGGCTTGAAGACCATCCTGACCTCATGAGCCTAGCCGACAGCGTCCCTGAAACTGAAGATTTAATGGATCAAGAAGATGACGCGCCCATTATTCGCCTAATCAACGCGCTCTTGTCTGAAGCCATCCGTCTAAATGCGTCAGACATTCATATCGAAACCTTTGAAAAACGCCTATCGGTGCGTTTTCGGGTGGATGGGGTACTCAAAGAAATCGTCAGCCCCAAGCGTGAGTTGTCACCGTTACTCGTTTCTCGTATAAAGGTGATGGCAAAGCTTGATATCGCCGAAAAACGCGTCCCACAAGATGGACGGATATCGCTGCGGCTGGCTGGGCGTGAGGTGGATGTACGAGTATCCACCTTACCCTCAAACTTTGGTGAGCGGGTGGTAATGCGGCTGCTTGATAAGCAAGCAGGTCGCCTTAACATGACCTATCTGGGGTTATCAGACACCGACTATACTGAGCTTAAACGCTTAATCCACCGACCACATGGCATCATCCTAGTCACAGGTCCGACAGGCTCGGGCAAAACCACCACCTTGTATGCCGCCTTGACGGATCTAAATGACAACACGCGCAATATCTTGACCGCTGAAGACCCGATTGAGTTTCAGCTAGATGGTATCGGGCAGACCCAAGTCAATAACAAAGTGGACATGACCTTTGCCAGAAGCCTACGCGCCATGCTACGTCAAGACCCCGATGTGGTGATGGTGGGCGAGATTCGTGACCTAGAGACCGCTGAAATTGCGGTGCAAGCATCACTCACGGGGCATTTGGTATTATCCACCTTACACACCAACACCGCGATTGGTGCGGTGACGCGACTACAAGATATGGGGGTTGAGCCGTTTTTGCTATCATCTAGCTTGATTGGGGTGGTGGCTCAGCGGCTGGTGCGTACCTTGTGCCCGCATTGCCATACTTGGACGCTTGCCGATGATTTTCAAAAACAAATTTTTACGGAAATTGGTGAAGTCGGGGATATCAAATTGCCAAAGCCAGTGGGCTGTGACAAGTGTAATAATTCGGGCTTTCGTGGGCGTACCGCTATTTATGAAGTCGTGCCTGTCGATGACAAACTGCGCCAATTGATTCATAGCCAAACCGCGGAGTTTGAGCTTGAGGCGTATGCGCGTAGCAAAACGCCATCCATTCGTGCCGATGGACTCAAAAAAGTGCTGGCAGGCAAAACCACGCTGGAAGAAGTGTTACGAGTGACCAAAGAAAAAGAGATATGATAATGAAGCAGCAAGGAAATATCAGCCGCTGGCAAGATGACAAGGGTTTTGGATTTATCAAAACGGATAGCCAAGAATATTTTTTTCACATTAGCCAGTATCGGGCAAATACCAGACCTGTACTTGGTGAAGCAGTGGTGTTTGACATAGGCAGGGACAAACAAGGCAAACCGTGCGCCGTTCAGGTACAGCAAGCGAAATTTGTACGTCAAAAAGTCGCTAGTCGCAATGCGTTTTTGCAGCGTCAGCAAGCAAGAAACGCTTCGGAGAAGACGCTATTCACTTGGGTGATATTAGCCGTGATGTTTTTGGTGATCGTCATGGCAGCTACCCAAAAATTCACTTGGCTTATCTTGGGCTGGTATCTCGTGATTAGCCTTGTTACTTTTGCCGTCTATGCCAAAGACAAAGCGTCGGCACAACACAACGCGCGGCGAACGCCCGAACAGACCCTACATCAATTGGCGGTGCTAGGTGGCTGGGTTGGAGCCACCTTTGCCCATAAATGGTTAAAACACAAATCCAGTAAGGCAAGTTTTCGACAAACCTTTTATATCACCGTCATGGTCAATATGGGGCTATTTTTCATGTTCGTTTACTGGCTGTATTCGCATTAGCCCAACACCTCCACCAATTCCCCTTCAACCAAATGGGGGCTAACAGCGCGGGTGACTTTGACCCTCACCAATTGACCAATCAAATCATCCTCGCCTTTAAAAATCACGGTGCGGGTATTATCCGCCGTGCCCATCAAAAACTCAGGGTTACGGTCGCCATGCTGCTCGACCAGTACCCGCACGGTCTGACCCACCATGCCTTGGGTTTTTGCTAGGGTTGAGTCGATGATGACTTGCTGAAACTCGGCAAGACGCGCTTTTTTGGTCGCCATGTCAATATTATCGGGCAAATCGGATGCGGGCGTACCAGGGCGTTTGGAATAAATAAAACTGTATGAGTGGTCAAAGTCCAAGTCTTTGGCAAGGTTTAAGGTCGCCTTAAAGTCTTCATCAGTCTCATTGGGAAAACCAATAATAAAATCACTTGATAGGTACATATCAGGACGTACCGCGCGCAGCTTGCGAATTTGCTCAATATAAATATCAATGGTGTGGTTACGCTTCATGGCGGCTAAGATAGCATTGGAGCCACTTTGCACAGGTAGGTGTAGGTGTGATACCAGTTTTGGGATTTTGGCATACGCTTCAATGATATCATCGCTAAACTCGAGCGGATGGCTGGTGGTGTAGCGAATACGCGCAATGCCGTCAACGTGTGCCACGTAATGCAGCAATTCACTAAAACGGCAAATCGTGCCATCGTGTTTTTCGCCGCGGTAGCCGTTGACATTTTGCCCAAGTAAGGTGATTTCACGCACCCCTTGGCTGGCAAGGCTATCAATCTCGGCAAGCACGTCATCTAGGGGACGTGAGATTTCTTCGCCGCGGGTGTAGGGCACCACACAAAATGAGCAGTATTTTGAGCAGCCTTCCATAATGGAAACAAACGCTTTAAAGCCTTCTACTTTGGGCTCGGGTAAAAAGTCGAATTTTTCAATACTTGGGAAAGACACATCCACCACGCCAATGCGGTTTTTGGGTTTAATAGCCTGCTGCTGGGTGGACTGGTCATATAACTCGGGCAAGCGGTGCAAGGTTTGCGGCCCAAACACCATATCCACATGGGGGGCACGTGCTTGAATATTATCGCCTTCTTGCGATGCCACGCAGCCGCCCACCCCAATCACCAAGTTGGGATTTTTTTCTTTGAGTTTTTTCCAGCGCCCCAGTTCTGAGAAGACTTTTTCTTGGGCTTTTTCGCGGATGGAGCAAGTATTCATGAGCAGCACATCGGCTTCTTCGGGGTTATCGGTGAGTACCATGCCATGCGAGTCGCCCAGTACGTCTGCCATTTTTTCAGAGTCGTACACATTCATCTGACAGCCTTGGGTGGCGATAAACACTTTTTTGGTGGGGGTGTCTGTTAGCGGCTGAGAAATTGGGGTGGATAAAGCCGCGTTTGCTACGTTAGGTGTGGGGTCAGTTTTTGGGTCAAAAGTGCCGACAGTCATCAGAGTACCTAAATGATTTAACTAAAAATTAACCGTATATTATAGCAAAAATTCATTTTATATGGGGCAAAACTCACGTGGATTATCGGCGCCATTCCTCAAAAAAAGTGAAAGCGGATAGTCACCAACAACATATTGATACAAATCATTGAGAATTAGGTAAATTTTTTTGTAGCAACAACCGTTATAATCTCACCATTCACTTTTTTTTAGTACCAGTTATTGGTCTGTTATTAGACTATCATTGGGCGCTACTATTATATTATGACAATTAATTAGGAAAATTTGCATCGTATGAACTACCACAAACTCTCAATGATTACCTTTTCTTGCATGGCAGTATTGGCACAATCTGCTTGTGCAGAGAGTTATCAGCCCATTGGCACGCCAAGCAGTGCAGACCGCTATTTTAACCAAGCTGAGCGCGATGCTAGCCGCGGTAATATGGCACAAATGGCAAATTATCAGCAGCAGATGGCAACGGGTAGTTTGGCAATGTATCCTGAGTACTGGCAGCTTAATAAAAATATTGATAGCCAAACCCCCGCCACGGTTATTAGTTTTGCCAGTCGTTACCCAAACACAGTGATGGCAGAAAAACTTGCCGCAGATTATGCCGAAGCCAAAGCGCGGGTAGGTGAGTATGATGCGGTAAGACAAGTAGCAAGCTACGTCACCAACCCTGATGCCAGTGAGGCGTGTGCCCTTGCTTTGGGCTTTAATCATGGCGGCGACAGTATGCGCGCGTATGTCGAAAAAGCCAACGTCTGGCTTAATACCGACAAAAAACTGCCGCAGCTTTGCCAGCAGCTAGCCACCGAACTCAACAGCAACCCTATGACCAGCAATGACGACCGTGAACAGCGTTTGTATCGCATGCTGAGAACAGGCAATAACGGCGACATCGTGCAATTAGCCAGTCGCTTGGGAGTGGCGATAAGTTATAGTCAGCTCATGAGTGTGAGCAGTAACCCCAACACATTTTTTAGCCAACTTAACACGCTGCCTACCACGGCAACCAATCGCTATTTGTATTTGTATGGGCTTGGTCAACTTGCCAAAAAATCGGTCAATGAAGCTGCCATGCAGCTCAATTATGATATTGGGCGCTCACCCCAATTTTTTGATACCAAAACCCGACAATATGCCTACCGCACCCTTGGCGTGGCACGGATGAATGTCAATACTGACCAAGGTTTTAGCACTGAGGCGGTGGATTGGATGCAAAAAAGTGTGGGCGTGCCTTTTAACTTTGAAGAAGCCGAAGACTATGCGCAAGCCGCCATACGGTTTGGTCGCTGGCAAGACGTGGTGCAAGCCGTTGGCGCCATGGATTACAAAACCCAACAGCAGCCCATTTGGCAATATTGGCTTGCCAAATCTTATAAAATGGGGGGCGACAATGCCCAGCGCCAACAAGCTAACCAAATTTTTAGCCAACTGGCGCGCAGCACAGATTATTATGGACTCTTGGCAAAAGACCAGATTGGACAACGCTTTGACCAACTACCTAGCACACTCGCACCTGCAAACAGTGACTACACAAGGCTTGCCCAAGACAGCGCATTTAACCGCGCCTTTACCCTCTACAACCTATCTGCCAACCCCACCTACACCAATCGGGAATGGAATTGGGCGGTCAAACAAGCCCGTGACCGTGGTGACAACTCAATGATTGTAGCGGCTGCAAAAACAGCCACCGATCTTGGTTGGTATGATCGCGCTATTTATGCGCTTGAAACCACCAAAACCATCCCAAACTCTGCCTTGGCATTTCCCATGCCGCACCAATCTAGCGTGGTGCAATACAGCCGCCAAGCTGGTATTGACCCTGCTTGGGCATATGGTATCATGCGCCAAGAAAGCCGCTTTAATGTGGGCGCAAAATCGGGGGTCGGCGCAGGGGGACTTATGCAAATCATGCCTGCCACCGCACAATATATTGCGCGCAAACTTGGCGAGAGCTATAGCCCCACGCGCGTTGCAACAGGGGACACCAATATTCGCTACGGCACCTATTATATGGGCGATATCTTAAATAAACTTGGTGGGCAGCCCGTGCTTGCTACCGCAGGCTACAATGCAGGCCCCAATAAGGCAAAAACTTGGCAGCCAGACAATGGCAGCCTAGCCGCTGATCAATACGTCGAGTCTATTCCCTACCCAGAAACCCGTGACTACGTCAAGGCCGTTATGGAAAATGCCACCAACTACGGCGTACTACTCAATAGCAGCCACCCTTCTATTAGTGAAAGAATGGGTGTGATCCCCAGCAAATATTAACCAAGCTGATTAAACAAGCCGATGAAAAGGTAATAAAACCCAATAAATAAATGTTGATTAAATAATAAACAAAAACCATCAAAAATGTTGCTTTATGGTAGTCAATAGGTTTACAAATCCATACTAAGTTAGTAAGATTTAAAAAATGTTGCCAGCGCAATTGGGTGAACGTGCAAAGTTATGCACACAAACTCATCCAATGACGCGGGCAACATTGCAACTGAGTTGCTACTAACCTGTGTCAAGATACGCGCGCGGCGTCACCCTTATATTTAGTGGGTGGCGAAAAATAGCCCAATCCACCCAGCGTAGAGGGCCTTTCTTGTTCCTATATTGGTTTTGTTGTTATGCTTTCAATTTTTTGCCCACGATTAGCTGGCTTTGCAAGGTTAGCTTATCACACCCTTGATCGATGTTTACGCCATTTTATTGTTTGTCATGATTTGGCAAATTTTTCACCCAAATCATTAAAAATAATAGGAATGGGCATAAGCGTGCTTGCAATGCCAGTCGCCCATGCAGACAGCGTACTAGGAATTGAGCTATCACCTATTACCTGTAAACTAAACCCCCAGATGGCAAGCCTTCGACAATGTATTGAAGGCAATCCCATGACTGTCAATTTTTATCGTGTCTATCATCAACCTTGTACCAATAGCCGCTACACAGTAAGTCCACTACAAGAAAGCATCACCGCCAAAATCATTCCAGACCCCAATGTTAGACGCAATATCTGGCAGCAATATGGGCGCTGTAGTGGCATGAGTGCCCTCGCGTATTTTCGCCAAATAACCACATTGGCAAGCCAATTAAAACTCCCCAAAGAGCTGAGCAGTGGGCGTAGTTATCGTTTTACCGCTTCGGGATTTACCCGTCAACTTATCACCTTGAATACAGGGTTGCTACCGCGCTCGGTCAATCTTTTTTGTCAGCGCAACAGTAGCGGGCAGGCGGTATTGACCTACATCAATGTATGTTATGCCAATAATGGGCGTTTTGGGCAGTGTACTACCCAATCAAACGCATGTCCTAGCCAGTTTTTGATAGATGGCAACTATTAACTTACTTAACCTATCGCCAATGCTCAAATGCTGTAGAAAATTATAACGCTGCTTATGGTCTTTGAAGGTTACAAGTGATAAACTAGCAAGGATTTTTACTTTACTTAAGTATGGCTACTTTATCCATTGCCCTGCATGTGGCAAAGGATCTAGTATTAATCATCATAGGAGCTTTATAATGAAACAGCCTGTTCGTGTTGCGGTCACTGGTGCTGCTGGTCAAATTAGTTACTCATTGTTATTTCGCATTGCATCTGGTGATATGTTGGGCAAAGACCAACCCGTTATTCTACAATTATTAGAAATCACCCCAGCCCTAGAAGCCCTAAAAGGCGTTGTGATGGAACTTGAAGATTGTGCGTTCCCATTACTTGCGGGCGTGGTACAAACTGACGATGCCAATGTAGCATTTAAAGATGCAGACTATGCCTTACTTGTGGGTGCACGTCCTCGTGGTCCTGGTATGGAGCGTAAAGACCTACTAGAAGCCAACGCGGCGATCTTCTCTGCCCAAGGTAAAGCACTTAATGACAATGCTAGCCGCAATGTTAAAGTATTGGTTGTTGGTAACCCAGCAAACACCAACGCCTTGATTGCACAGCGCAATGCCCCAGATCTAGACCCACGTAACTTCACTGCTATGACTCGCCTAGACCACAACCGTGCCATGGCGCAATTGGCTGAAGAAACCGAAACCACCGTCAATGACATCAAAAAAATGATCATCTGGGGTAACCACTCATCAACCCAGTACCCAGACCTTACTTTCACTACTGTGAAAGGTCAAGCCGCGTTAGACCAAGTTCAACGTGACTGGTACGAAAGCACTTACATCCCTAACGTCCAACAACGTGGTGCTGCTATCATCAAAGCGCGTGGTGCCTCTTCTGCCGCATCTGCTGCCAACGCTGCCATCGCTCATATCCGTTCATGGGCATTAGGCACTGATGAAAACGATTGGGTTTCAATGGGTGTATACTCAAACGGTGAATACGGCATCCAAAAAGGGCTGATCTATTCATACCCATGTACCTGCCAAAATGGCGATTGGACAATCGTTGAAGGTCTAGACGTGTCAGCCGCTTTCTCTCAAGAAAAAATGAAAGCCACTGAAACTGAGCTAGCGGAAGAACGTGACGCCGTAAGTCACTTGCTACCCAACTAATTGGGCTTGCAGTTGCCATCTAGCAAAAAACCAGTCTAAATAGACTGGTTTTTTTACATGAAATAACCACACGACACAATCTCCCCACATTTTTTTGAGAAAATTTTGGCTAAACTAACTTTGCTAGCGCGTATTTTTGCTAACCCAAACCATGCGGTATAAATGCGATACGCCAAGTAGCATTTTTTAATTTTGATAAAAAGCCCCATCAAAGGCTTGAACAATAACAACACTGAAACCAATAAACCACCAACTAGGAGTACGGCTATGATGACCGATGGCGAAAGAAATATTAACATGTTATTTGAACAAATGGGCATGGATGGTGACGATGCCGCCATCGAAGCATTTATCCAAAAAAACCAATTACCACAATCAGTTAAAATCAGCGATGCCACGTTTTGGACAGACAACCAACGTAAGTTTTTAAAAGATGAATACAGGGCAGATGCTGGCTGGATTGAAATTATTGATGAGTTAAACACCCGCCTTCATAAAGACGCCATGGCAACTGCCAACGAAAGCAAATAGCCATAATAAAGCGCTATAAACCAGCAATTAACAAAAAAACCCAATTATTTAATTGGGTTTTTTTAATGCATCAAAATTAACTGGCAAGTTGTCGTAAATGGGCAATACGGTCATCAAGTGATGGATGGCTGGCAAACAACTGAGCAAAACTAAAACCGCCTTTGCCCTCATTAATCGCAAACGCTTTCATCCCTTGCGGCATATAGTCTGGCTGCTCACTGGCAGGCTTTAGCGCCTGTAACGCGTTAATCATAGACTGCTTGCCTGCAAGGCGTGCGCCTGCCTCATCTGCGCGGTATTCACGGTAGCGAGAGAACCACATTACCACCGCTTGTGCGGCAATGCCAAACACAATATCTAAGACCATACTAGTGAGGTAATACCCCATCCCTGGTGAGTCGCTCTCATTTTTGAAAACGCTGCGATCTACCACTTGCCCAATAATACGAGCAAAGAACATTACAAAGCTATTGACCACACCCTGCACCAAAGCAAGGGTAACCATATCACCATTAGCAACGTGCCCAATCTCGTGGGCAAGCACCGCTTCAACCTCATCAGGGCGCATGGTTTGTAGTAGCCCTGTTGACACTGCCACCAAGGCTTTATTCTTGTTCCAACCTGTGGCAAACGCATTGGGAGAGGGGTTATCAAAAATCCCCACCTCAGGCATCTCAATATTGACGTTGGTTGCCAGACGGCGCACCGTCTCCACCAGCCAAACCTCAAGCTGTGTAGTAGGCTGCTTAATCACCTGCGTACCAGTAGAGCGCTTGGCTAGCCACTTTGACAACAGTAAAGAAATCAGCGAGCCAATCATACCGTACATAAAGCACATGACCAGCAGCCCCGTTAGGCTGCCACCAGTTAGCTGAAAACCCAATAGCGGCGCAAGAATATTGATGACCACCGCAAACACCACCATAACGGCAATATTAGTCAATAAAAACAGCCCAATTCGTAGCATGGTTATTTCCTACTTATCCAAAAAACACATTGTGTTAACCCAAAACCTCTAGGCTTACTATCCGCTAATAGATGGGGACAAATGCAACAAAATAAAGTAAAAAGTAGCATAAATTGCTAACAAAAAAGTAGGAAAACGCCAAGCCCTACCGTAGCAAACGATAAAAAACCACGCTTTGACCCACAATTTAACGCACAATGCTATAACTGGTAGAAGACTGATAGCCCACGGTTTGTACACCAGTATTATTGCCAGTGGCACGCAAGCTTGGGTCATTGCGGTACAAGTTGTTATAACGGCTTAATACCCGCTGTACATAGTCACGGGTTTCACGAAAGGGCGGAATACCACCGTATTTTGCAACATTGCCTTCACCTGCATTATAACTGGCAATCACGTGCTGAATATTGCCAAAACGTCCCTGCAAAAACTTCAAATACTTGGCAGCCCCTTCAATATTTTCGGCAGGGTTCCACGCATTATATACCCCAAAACGTCTGGCAGTCGCGGGCATAAGCTGCATCAACCCTTGCGCGCCAACGGGTGAGCGGGCATTGGGGTTAAAACCTGATTCGGTATGCATCATGGCCTTCATCAGCGCAGGATCCACCCCGTGGCGCAGTGCTGAAGCGATAATCAAACTATCATAACTATTTTTATTACGACTACCGCTTGCAGGCACAGCAGCCTCGTTAGCGCCCCAATTGCTATAAGCATGCACATTGGTGTCTGCATAATAAGTGACTTTTACTTTTTTGGTAAAATTTTGAAAATTATTGCCGACTGGGCGATCATTATTTACTACGTTGGTAAGCAGCACCTGCCCATTACTGTCTTTAAACACATACATATTACCAGCAATAGCTGAATTAACGCTCGCCAATAGACCCAACGATGACACGCCGTAACAAAGCAATCGAGGCGATCGTAAGAAATTTTTGAACCCTACCATAAAGCTACCTATTGTTAAATAATACTTCAAAATAAACACCAAAAAAATGCCTCGGGGAGGCTTTTTTGGCAAGCGCAAATCGATAAAAGTGTTTTATTTTCAATGCTATGTTGTTACAAAACTACAAAATACTACCTACTAAATATACCATAAATGGCTAAATAACGGCTTAAACTTTACAAAAAAATTGATAAAAGGCTGCCAATGCCTACCAGCTCTAGCAAAAATGATTAGTTGATGCCATCAACAAGGGTTTGCTGTATCTTTTGGTGGGTGCGCTTGGTACTCGCATCTTGGACTACTACCTTAAAAACAGCAGCAACAAATTTTAGGCTAGGTAAAAAAACAGAAAAAATTTACTTGCAGTTTTCAGAATTTTATAAGTATATGATTTACTTTATAAAAAAAATTGGTTAAAAAATGAACAAATTTAACCAAAGCTAGGGTGTGATTAGCTTTTGTGCTGTCAAGCCGCAAGTTATCCACATAGTTATCCACATGTATTGGGGAAAATAAATTAAGTCATTGATAATCATAGTAAAAATATAGATTTTTTACCAAGTTAATGGCAGTCAAAGCTACTCATTATCGAGAGATGATGATAGCTTGATGACAAGCGCAAGACATTTTGGTGAAATTTTATACGCGTTTTGGGGTTACCAAACTGCCAAGCAGACAATTTGGTATTCCAACATTTTTACCATAAACCTTGTATTGTGGCCTTTAGTTGGTCTGCTCAAAAGGCTCCAGAACGGGCTTAAACAAAGCCGCTTGTTCTTGGTTGAGAATTTCGTCAGGCGCGACACCAAACTCACCCAGCAATTGTTTAAGTTTTTCAATTGACATCTGAACATAAAGTTTGCTGCGTCCTTGTTCATCGTAGTCAATCTGCTGGATAACGTCTAGGTTATGCAGCTTATGTTGCAGCTGCCCAAAATTATTGGGCAAGGTGAGCTCAAATTGTTGGCATTGTCCAACCAGCAGTTGCTGTACAGCGAGGGTGAGTTTATCAAGTCCCAAATGCTCGTGGGCGGACACATAGACCCGATTGGGCTTGCCTGTTTCGCTATAACCGATATGAGGCGGCTCACCCGTGAGGTCAATTTTGTTAAATACATTGAGTACGGGGACTTGGTTATCTATTTCTGCTAGTACCGCTTGTACGGCCGCAATTTGCTCATGCATGTCTTCGCGGTGGCTGTCAATCACATGTAATAATAAATCCGCTTCCAAAGTTTCTTCTAAAGTAGCATGAAACGCTTCGACCAATTCATGGGGAAGGTGACGCACAAAACCCACCGTATCCACCAACACCACATTGCCCACGCCAGACCACGACAAACTGCGCAAGGTGGGATCTAATGTGGCAAATAATTGATTGGCAGCATAAATATTTTCATGGGTTAGGCTGTTAAAAAGCGTTGATTTGCCTGCATTGGTATATCCCACTAGTGAGATGGTCGGCACGTCAGATTTTTGGCGTTTGGCACGCCCTTGTGCGCGCGTTTGTTTGACTTTATCGAGTTTGGCTTTGAGCTGTCCCACGCGTATTTGTAGTAAGCGTCTGTCTGTTTCAAGTTGGGTTTCACCAGGGCCGCGTAGTCCAATGCCGCCTTTTTGGCGTTCCAAATGCGTCCAACCACGTACCAAACGCGTTGCCAAATGGTTGAGCTGTGCTAGCTCTACCTGTAATTTGCCTTCATAGGTGCGGGCGCGCTGAGCAAAAATATCGAGAATCAGCCCTGTTCTATCCAAAACACGACATTGCACCAAACGCTCAAGGTTACGCTCTTGTGAGGGGCTAAGGCTATGATTAAAAATCACAATATCTGCCTTATGCTCGCTTACCAAGGTGGCAATTTCTTCTGCTTTACCTGTGCCAACAAAGTATTTGGCATCAGGTTTTGCCCGCGTGCCTGTCACTAAGGCTTGCTTTTGTGCGCCTGCTGAGTCCACCAGTAGTTCAAATTCTTCTAAGTCATCTGGGTCATTTAGATGGCTAATATTTAAATGCACGAGAATGGCTTTTTCACCACCTTCATATCGCTCAAAATACTCCAATTACACTTCCTTTATCACTTGTGGGTAGTCATATATGTGCACCTACAGCCTACGTAGCTGTGTATGGGTAGCAGCATATGGTTAGCAATCAATATAAGGCTATTTTTGGTAAACCTTTAGTAAAATTTACAATTGGTAACTTAAAACAGCCAAATGCGCGGCAACCGCGTCATAGGATTGCCATAAGACGGTCATCGAAACGACATTGATGGATACCATACTATCATCAATTGCATAAAAAAAAACAGCCACCAACTATAGGGAAAATACGATGAAAGTTGCCAATTTAGCCCCCGTTCGCTGTCAGTCAACTGCGCATAGCAAGGCGACTTATACCGCCGATTGTGCCTGCCGTGTCCAACCTAACACTTGTCTTGCCCCACACAAGCCTGCAAATGCGGCAAACAGTATTGGGCAGCGCCCCCGTTTTCATGCAGTTATCGTCCCCAACACCCACTTAGACCAGCCAAGTACCCACCCGCTTTTGTCCCGTCCGCAACAGCATCTACTCAATGCCCAGCGCCTACGCACGTTGACATTTAGTCAAGCATTTGGTGTGGATTTTGCAGGTTTTCACCCGTCATCAGAGCAGCCGTTAGACCGCGATGATTTTGATCCTTATTGCACACATGTGGTAGTATATGACGAAACACGCCGCGATAGTTTTGGGCAGCCACTTGCTGTGGCGACCACGCGCCTGATTGATAAAGGCGGTGCAATTGTGGCAGGGCAGTTTTATAGTGAGCAAGAATTTCAACTCGGACAATTACTTGATCATTACCCTTACAATATTTTGGAAATCGGGCGTACATGTGTCCACCCTGATTATCGCGGCATTACCACCATCAATCACCTGTGGGCGGCAATTGGACGGGTAGCAAAAAAATTGAATGTCAATGCCTTCATGGGCTGCGCCTCGGTGCCCACTGAGCAAGGCAATGTCCAAAACTGGCTAGACCAACAGCCTAGTAACCGCAAATTGGACATCAAAGTGACCAAAAAAATGCCCAAAGACAATGCAAATATCACCAAGCTTTCTCACGACACACGCCTAAACCTGACAAATACACCGCAACTGTTGTTACCTGCCTTGCTAAAAATGTATGTGAAAATGGGTTGTAGCCTAGGCGCCACTGCCTGTTATGATGCCGAATTTGATTGTGCTGACGTATTTATATGGTTGCCTTTTGAACAAGTCAACCCTCGCTATCAGCATTACTTACACTAAAGCTTATACTAAAACTTAGCATCGCTCATTCAAATTGCCTAGGGGTAGGTAGGGCATTAAAAGTGGGTAGGGGATTAAAAACTAAACGATATTATTAAATCATAGCGTACGTTGAGCCAGTAGTTTGCTTGCGGATAGCTACAACCAATGTTGAAAATTTGCTATAATCTTGCCACAATTTTTAGCCCAAATAGCCAATTATGCAAACCTCAAATTCTAAAAAACCTCTCTCGCAAGCCGCCATTGGCAAAATGCTTGCCCAAACTGCCAAACAACTGCTACAACCCGCCACCTATAGCAAAAAAAACCTTAGCACTCAGTGGCAGCGTAGCAAGCGCGTAATGAACCTAATGGCAGCCATTCAAACGGGCGTAGGCTACGCGTGGGATATTAACCACACTGCCAACCCCGATAACCACCAAATTATCGCCTTAATCCAAAAATTTTGCCAAAAATCATTGCGCGCCTTGCAAGTAGAAGTCATTGCTGTCGAGCCCATGCCCACCCAACACGCGCTATGGGCAAGTAATCATATATCTTGGCTAGATATCCCTGTCATTGGCAGTATCGTGCCCACTTTCTTTTTGTCAAAAGCAGAAATTGCTCGTTGGCCCGTCATTGGTTGGTTAGCCACCACCGCCAACACGCTGTTTATTCAGCGCGGTTCGGGGGATACTGCCAATATTAGTGAGCAAATGGCGACCTTTTTATCCCAAGGTTATCCCGTGGTGTTTTTTCCAGAGGCAACCACCACCGATGGTACCGCGGTAAAACGCATCTATGGCAAACTGCTACAAGCTGCAATCGATACCCAGCTACCGATTCAGGCGGTCGTGATTTGCTATGTTAATGAGCAAGGTGAGCTGGACAAAGCCATTCCTTACTATGGCAATATTGCCTTTATCGACAGTGTCAAACGCGTCTTAGACAACCGCCCTGCCAAAGCGTATGTATTGCCATTGGCACCGCTTTATCCTGAAAATAAATCCCGTGCCGAACTCACACAACTGCTGCAGGCACGTATGACAGAAGGGTTACAGCGTCTGCATAATCAGGTTTTAACCAACCGCTGATCCAATTTTTTATGCGACAAACCAAACCATTACATCGTTTATCTATGTATTAGGGGGCTTTATCCTATAAAAATTGAAAAAAAATTTCATCTTTGATAATTTAAGAGAATTTTTTTTCAAAAATTACCAAATCTATTGTTAAAATTTTTATTAAATCTGTTATTATAATTATAGATTAAATAAGATTTAAAAAAGTCAATGTCGTTTACGTTAATCTACGATCAGCGTACTACATAATACGTTGCCAATACGGATTGGTTGGATCCTTTATTAAATCATTTGGTAAATAACGCTGACTGATTTGGCAATGACGTAAGCAAAAAAACCAAAGTCGGTTATTAACAAATACACGCTACATTCTTGGTAATTGAAAAAAGGTAACCTTATGCGCACAGAAATGTTTCAACAAATTTTAAATGATTTAAATAGCTCTTCTTCAGATATTGAAGCATCTGCCCTCATCTCAACCGATGGTTTAATGATTGCTTCAGCATTGCCGACAGGCATTGATGAAGACCGCGTTGGTGCTATGTCTGCTGCCTTATTATCGCTAGGTGATCGCGCAGGGCGTGAGTTGGCACGCGGTTCAATTGAGCGCGTGTTAGTACATGGTGAAAAAGGTTATGTTATTATGTCGGCTTCAGGTACAGAAGCGGTGCTTACGGTACTAGCAAAGCCTAATACCAAACTTGGATTGGTATTTTTGGATATCAAACGTGCCGCAGAAGCGCTATCTAAACTCATCTAAACTGACTGACAGGTTGCGACCATCTAGCGCTAACCATGGTTATATTTAGCCACTGTACTAGGTATTTGTCTTAATCGTTACCTTATCACAGTCACGATAGATCATGGTCAAGATGATTTGGGTGAGTCATAGCCGCTTGGTTCAGCCAACATTACAACGGCTGACTAGCCTAGTCGTTTATTTGATGAGATTTATTTAGTAATATCCGTTAATTCACCAAAATATAAGTTCAAAGCTCAAAAACATCATCGCAGCTATTTGGCTGTTTATCGTGGTTATTTCATAGTTAGATGATGCGGTGCTTTGAGATTTATCATAACGCTTAAGAGGAAATGCGATGGTATCAGTTCAATTGCCAGATATGGCAAAACCTGAGGGAGACGCACAGGAACATCGTCTAACTTATTGGGATGGGTCAAGCCGTGTGGTATATACTACTAGCAACGAACTGCCTTATCCTGATGGCAAACTTATCGTATCACGTGTCAACCTAGAAGGCATTATTACCCATGCGAACGATGCCTTTATTGATATCAGTGGTTATGAGCGTGACGAGTTGATAGGCGCCCCGCACCATATTTTGCGTCATCCCGATATGCCCAAGGCTGCTTTTAAAGACTTGTGGGAAACCGTACAAGCGGGCAAAAAATGGCACGGCTATGTCAAAAACTTGTGCAAAGATGGTAGTTACTACTGGGTATATGCCACCGCTGTCCCGAATATCCGTCATGGTGAAACTGTAGGCTATACCTCAGTGAGACGCAAACCTTCACGTAGCAAAGTGGCAGAGGCTGCACAGTCTTATGTTAAGATGTTAGAGGAGCAGTCATAATGACCATCAACCTATTAATCGCCCCAGATTTTGCCCCCGAGCGCTTTGCAGGTTGGCATATGCTCAACACCTTATTACAAAAAAGCTCAGGCATAGCCATACACCTAGACACCCCTGCCTCTGCACAAGAGCAAAATGACAAAATCCAAAGCCAAAATATTGAAGCAATCTATGCCAACCCATTTGATGCGGCAACTATGATTCGTGAGCAAGGCTACCGCGCCGTTGCCCGCCCTATTGGTAAATCTGATGAAATGGTCATCGCTGCCCAAGCAGAAGGCGCAATTAATCAGCTAGAGGCGCTAAAGCCAGGCTGTACCATTGCTATGGCAGACAACCGTGACGTAAAACTGATTGGGCTGCGTTTGCTTGAAGCGGTTGATTTGGTAGAAGCAGACATCGAGTGGAAAATCACCGAAACTTACCAAGCGGCTGCCCGTCATCTCATTAAAGGCGAAGCCGATGCCGCGTTTTTCCTCTCTGAGGTTTATCACTCATTATCCCGTTTAACCCGTTCACAAATGCAAGTGTTAATCGAAAGTGACTTAAGTGACATTAGCCACGTGGTGTTGGTTAAAGAAAGTTTTGCCCAAAGTGAACTGTTTATCCAAGCGCTACTTAATCTAAAAGACAGCGCCGAAGGCAAACAAGTATTGGCTGAGCTAGGGATGGAAGCAGGGTTTGAAGCCATGACCCAAGAAGATGGCGAATTTATGATTGATCTGATGGATACCCTACTAGATTAATTTTATTGCAAAAATTTTGTTGACAAGGCGTAATTTGAGTTTAAACTTGAATTGCGCTTTTTTTACGGTGAACAGTTTTGCGTGATAGCTTATTTAATAGTATAGTAGCTAACAAAGAATGACATTATCGCATTAGCCTGCTGGTATATTTGAGGAATAATCATGGATTCATTGCCCAGCCGTAACCGAAAAAAACATCAAAAACACTGGCTTAATTATCGGCTGTATAGTCGGCAGGTGATTCGCCAACCCATGAATATGGACATTCACACCAGTCGCATTATGGTGGCGATGGAGCTTGAAGAAAAAGAGCCTCTGCAAGGCGCGCTGACCGACATGTTTTTTGGTTGCTGGTTTGATGTGCCATATTTTGGTGATCGGATGATTAACCAAGTCAAAGAAAAGCTGACCCCAGCGGTGATTGAAGGCTATAACCGATGCATCAATCATGGTGATTATATTTTTAAAAGTAGCCCATTAGCCACGCGTTGGAGTGTGCTAGTGCTACCTTCCATGGCAGTTTATGAACACCAATTAAGGGTATCCTCCGATGACTCAAAAACCGTGGCAGAGCTGACTGTGGCGGCGCTACTTGACGTGATTGAAGAAGAAGATCCAGAAGACCAAGCCGACCAAATTGCAGAAATTGAATCGGCATTTTTTGCGCATTGTTTGGCTTGTCATGACCGTTTAGCGTTTAGTATGGCATGGTGGCAGATGTCAAAGCACAAGTGGACATTTAACGATAATTGGCTAAAAACACGCGATTTTTTTGCCAATGTGGCGGCATAGCTGTCCCTTTATTCTATTTTTAAATGACAGTATCCCATTTTTAGATGACATAGGCGTATTTTAACCATTCATTGCCTTCTTAAGGAAAACATCATGACCGATCAAGCTGAAATTTATGTGATTCTTACACCCGCAGGTGTGTTACATGCGTTTTCACAAATGGACCCCTCAGAACAGCAATTGGCATTACAAGCCATGCTTGCACCTGAACAAACCATGACCGCCAACGCGTGGCGCGAACGCTATAGTGAAGTGTGGTTAGATATGTTTGTTGAGGAAGGTTGGGTTGAAACTATCGAAAAACCCATTTTGGCACCCCATGTGCAGCTCGATAATTTTTTACGTTATGTATCCGCGAGCCTTTCTGGCAACCGCCGTGTGGCAATTGGTTCAGATGAGGGATTTTGCTTGGCGAGAATGGGATTTAGTCAGCAAGAGGCGGACACACTGGCGGTTGCGGCGGCAGATTTTTATGATTTTATGCAGCGTCAGCAGCAGCGGGGCTGGGGCGTACATGGGCAGGCGGTATCCTTTTTCTCAAGCGTGGATATGCTGATGCCAACCACTAGCTTGGTATTTTTGTGGATTAATGGGGCAGGCTATTTCTTGATTATTGAAGATGAACCACTGATTAATAATCGCGCTTTTGTGGAATTGGTATGGGGTATCAAGGCAACGGGTGAGCAGTTCGAGCTACGTGCCACCCTGGCAGAATAGCTATTTGTTGGCTAAAAAAACAAGAGCCATTCGTTGGCTGATAGACTGGTTAATAGATTGGCTAGCAGCGGGGCGCCTCAACAGCGCCCTTTTTTTTGCTAGCGTAAAATCCCACAAGAATAAAGTCCCACAAGAATAAAATCCTACAAGTGTGAAAGTATTTAGAGTGAAGTGACTTGGTTCAATCGCTGCTCACAGTGAATGTTAAGCATTATAAGCTAACCGCTTGGCTACCTTTGGGGGTTACCTTAAACACTTGCACCCGAAACAACACGTTTTGCCCTGCCAGTGGGTGGTTAAAATCCACTTTCACGGTATCAGCATCTACCTCACGCACCACGCCCACCAGTGTGCTATTGCCTTTGTCGGCAAATTCCATCATGGTACCCACTTCAGGCAAATTACCCGATGCCAAAAATGGTGCGTGCCCGAAACTTTGAACATTGTCTGCATTCCATTGCCCAAAAGCCTCATCAGGTGATAAGGAGGCCGTACGCATATCGCCTGCTTGTAAGTTTAATAATACCTTTTCAAACCCTTCTAATAAGCTACCATCCCCGATAGTAAGCGTCACAGGCGAGGGTCGCTCAAAGGTGCTATCAATGACGGTGCCGTTTTCTAGACTGACTTCAAAATGCAGCGCCACTTGGCTACCTTCAGTAATGCGGGTTTGCTCGTTGGGGGTGATAATTGGGTCACTCATAAATACTCACTTGATTGATCAATGTAATCGGTGCAGCGCCAGCCACTAGACCGATCGTGTAGAGCCATAAAAGTTACCCTAGCGGCGAATACCACAGGCGGCTAAAGTAACCAATCTTAAGCAATTTTGGGACTTAAGAGGACGACTGTAAAGGTTGCCGTTTTTTCTCAAGAAAAAATGTATCAAATAGAATCAATGCCACCCCAATGTTAATCGCCACATCGGCGATATTAAAAATCGGAAAATGCCATACATTGCCATAATGTACATGCAAAAAGTCGATGACATAGCCCAAGCGCACACGGTCAATTAAATTGCCCAGCGCCCCTGCCATTACCAACGCTAGCCCTGTGGACAGTACCCGTGCGATACGGGGAACATGCGTTAAATACCAACCTAACACCACAGATACCAACAGCGCAAGCCCACTAAACAGCCACTTTTGCCAGCCACCTTTATCTGCCAAAAAACTAAACGCCGCGCCGTAATTGTGCGCAAGCGTAAAGTTAAAAATTGGCGCTAGCACATCAAGGGTTTGATAAAGCTGAAAATTATGCTCAAAGTAGAGCTTAGTCACTTGGTCAATCGCCATGACAACCCCCGCGATCGCATACCAAACCAAGGCGCTACTGCCATTTTTTGCCAAAGGCGCAGCACTGTTTGCTGCACCCATGCTCAAATCACGGTTGCCGTGCCCTGTGCCATGATTAGGCATAATGGCGCACCTCGCCATCACCTTCAACATTGCCCACGCAGCGACCACAAAGGTGGGGGTGAGCAGGGCTGATGCCGATATCATCGCGAATATGCCAACAACGCACACACTTTTCGCCGCTAGCAGGCTGCACGACAACGGCTAGTTGACTATCTTCATCGCTAAATGTCACGGTTTGTGGTTGTGCGTCATAGGCTGCCAGTGAAGCTTGACTGGTGATAAAGACAAAACGTAGCTCATCTTGCAGTTTTGCAAGGGCTTGATAAGCCGCTTCATTGGCAAATACGGTCACATCAGCGGATAAGTTGGCGTTAATTAATTTTTGAGTGCGGGCGTTTTCAATCGCCTTATTGACGGCTTCTTTCACTTGTAAAATTAGCTGCCAGTCTGCTTTGCTAATGTCGGTGAGCGCTACTTGTGGAAATACGTACCATTCTTGGGTAAAGATATAGCCATCTGTACCTTTGAGTACTTGCCACGCTTCTTGCGCCGTAAAAGACAAAATAGGCGCAATCCAGCGCAGTAGCGCGTGAGCAATGTGATAAATTGCGGTTTGTGCGGAGCGTCGCGGGTGCCCATCGGCGCGGGTGGTATATTGACGGTCTTTAATGATGTCCAAATAAAAACCACCCAAATCTTGCGAGCAAAACGCCACAACTGCTTGACAGACTTGGTGAAAATCCATATTGGTATAAGAATCACGGATTTCACGTTGTACAGCTTCTGCCCGTTGTAAAATATATTTATCGAGGCTGACCAGTTGTTCTGCTGCCACCATATCTGTAGCAGGGTCAAAGTCATCGGTATTAGCCAGCAAAAAACGAATGGTATTACGGATACGGCGGTACATATCAGTAGTGCGGTCAAACCCTTCTTTTGATACGGTCATCTCATAACGGTAATCAGAAGAACCCACCCACAGTCGCAAAATATCCACGCCAAGTTTACTTGCGATGTCTTGCGGTTCAAAGCCCTTGGTGTTGCCTTTGGATTTTGAAAGTTTGTAGCCTTTGGCATCCACTGTAAAACCATGTGTTAGCACTTGCTTATACGGTGGGCGACCATAAATGGCTTCACTCACCAATAACGATGATTGAAACCAGCCGCGATGCTGATCTGAGCCTTCAAGATAAAGGTCGGCAGGATTGGTCAATTCATCGCGGTTTGCCAATACCGCAAAGTTGGTTGCCCCTGAGTCAAACCATACGTCTAGGGTGTCGGTGGATTTTTGATAGGTTGCGGCATCGTCACCAATAAAGGCTTCGGCAGGGGTGTCAAACCACGCTTCTACACCGCCTTGTTCGATTTTTTGCGCGACTTTTTCCATCAAGTTTTCGGTATCAGGGTGCAGCTCGCCAGAATCTTTGTGAATAAAGAAAGCAATCGGCACACCCCACGTGCGTTGGCGGCTGATGCACCAATCAGGACGCCCATGCATCATCGATTCAATACGGTTTTGTCCCCAAGAGGGGGTCCATACCACATTTTGAATGTCAGAAAGGGCTTTTTCACGTAGACCGCCTGTTTTTGAAAATGGGCTGTCCATGTTGATAAACCATTGCGGGGTTGAGCGAAAAATGATGGGGGTTTTGTGGCGCCAGCAATGGGGATAACTGTGTTTGATCACATCATGTTTGAGCAGGTGCCCCGTTTGCTGTAAGGTTTCGATGATTTTTGGCTGCGCTTTGTAGATATGTTCACCCACAAATACTTGGGCTTCAGGGAGATACACGCCGTTGCCTGCTACGGGGTTTTCGGTAGGTAAGTTAAATTTTTTACCCACAATATAGTCATCAACACCGTGTGCAGGGGCGGTATGTACCAAGCCTGTACCACTGTCGGCGGTCACGTGTTCGCCTGTGATCAAGGGCACTTGGCGCTCAGCGATAAGAGGGTGCTGGGCGTGTAGGGTGGTTAAGGCGTCACCTGTAACGGTTGCCACCACGCTATAATTGTCGATGCCAAACACGCTCATCAAGTCCGCAAGTAGGTTGTAAGCCACAATAAAATGCCCTTGGTCGGTTTTGACCACGGCATATTCTAAATCGCTGCTTGCGGTGATGGCTTGGTTGGCAGGCAATGTCCAAGGCGTCGTTGTCCAAATCACCGCCTGTAATTTGCCTTCGATATTTTTGGTCGCTGCTAACGCTTCACGGTTGACAATATCAAATCCTACGTAGATCGCATCGGATTTTTTATCTTCGTATTCAACTTCCGCTTCTGCCAATGATGAGCCGCAATCTAGGCACCAGTTAACAGGTTTCATGCCGCGCGTAATATGTCCGTTGGCATAAATGCGAGCCAATGCGCGTACGGTATCGGCTTCTTGTTTAAAGTTCATGGTGAGATAAGGATTGTCCCAATCGCCAATGACGCCTAAGCGTTTAAAGTCTGCCATTTGTAGGGCAATTTGACTTTTGGCGTAATCGCGGCAAGCACCCCGAAATTCGGTGGCGGTGATAATGTCGCCTTGTTTATCTTTACGGGGCTGTCCAACTTTACCCACTAACCCTTCGACTTTTTGCTCAATTGGTAAGCCGTGGCAATCCCAACCAGGTACATACGGGGCATCAAACCCATCAAGGGTTTTATATTTGACAATCATGTCTTTGAGGACTTTGTTGACCACGTGACCCAGATGAATTTGACCATTGGCATAGGGTGGGCCGTCATGCAAGGTGTATTTTTCACGGCCTTGGCGCGCTTCGCGAATTTTGGCGTACACATCGTCTGCAAACCATTGTTCTAGCCATTTTGGTTCGCGTTTGGCAAGGTCGCC